>Ga0163226_1000022_pt1 | contig 32937 bp, 23 predicted proteins | sample MSEWel2016_07_13_2_FD_113144 | JGI IMG/M metagenome (GOLD analysis project Ga0163226, IMG submission 113144) | Subsurface microbial communities from deep shales in West Virginia, USA - MSEEL Well Study Marcellus 5H_2016_07_13 ...
CTTTAGAATGTAATTTAAATATCCTAATAATTTAATACCTTTAAGTTCTTAACTAAAAACCTTAAAAGATAACTTTCAGCAACGAATCTACCAAATTTACGCGAATAAAATTAAAAGACTAATTAATCTTTTAATCTTTAATTCGTGTTAATTCGTTGCTAATCTTTAGCTTTTGATCTTTAGTCTTTTATTACACTTTAGACTTGGATATCTATATAAAACGAAAAAGTCGCCCTTTTTAGGATATGTTTTATAAAACATATCCTAAAAAGGGCGACTAACACCTACTATATTTGGATAACAGAGCTAATAATTTATAGCCCATATACATCTGAAAATTCTATATCTATCCTATCAATTAGACTTTTCTCTTTAATAACATAATTATTTGTAGATTCTTCTACTTGACTTAACTGCTTTATAGGTAATCTTATGATAAATTCTGTAAATACCCCCACCTCACTTCTTACTTTAATCTTCCCTCCATGTAATTCAACTAGCAATTTAACAATCGCTAATCCCATTCCACTTCCTTCGCTTTTTCTAATAAAAGATTTATCTACCTGTCTGAAGCATTCAAAAATCATCTTCTGCTTATCTTCTTGAATTCCTATTCCTGTATCTTTTACTATGATAACTATATAATCATTTTTATCTAATAGATTTACAGAAATAAGATCCCCTTCATCTGTAAATTTTATTGCATTAGAAAGTAAATTTAAAATAATTCTTTCAATCACAAAGATGTCACAAGGAATTTCTTTATTTTTTACATTTGATTTAAACTCTAATACTCGATTTTTATTCTCTATATAAGCTGCTACTGAGTAGGTCATCCTCTTAATAAACTCTACTATATCATGATTATCTATATTTAATCTAAAAGAATTAGAATTTATCTTAGTGATATCTAGCATATTATCCACTAACTTTAAGAGCCTATAATTATTCTGTTTAATAATACTTGTATATTTTCTTAACTTATATTTGATTTCCGGATTATAATTTTTGTCTTGAGATAAAGTTAACATTTGTAGTGCAGAGAAAGAAAGATTTAATGGTGTTTTAAACTCATGGGATAAATTAGCGAAAAATTCTAGCTTTAATTTACTATATTCCAATTCTTCTTTCAGTAATTCTCTTTCGGTAATGTCTAAAGCTGAAATTAATACCCCATCAATTTCCCCATTTCTATCTTTTAATATATTATTCCGTCCAATAAACTTTCTCTCTCTAGCATCTTTAGTTAACACAGTAACTTCTTTATAAGTTTTTATTTTTTTTTTAACAAGCCTTCCTTTAATTCTTCTTTAACATAATCCATTATACTATTACCCAAAATCTCCTCTTCATCATATCCCAAAATCTCACAACCTTTTTGATTGATCATTGTAATTTCTCCCGCCGGGTTTAAAATCAAGAATACAACTTCAGCAATATCAAGATATTTCTGTAACTTATCCTTTTCCTGCTCTAGCTGATTAGTCCGTTCTCTTACTTTAATATCTAATTTTTGATTAGAAGATTTTAAGGTTTGATATAAACTTGCATTCTCTAAAGAAATTACTATTTGAGAAGAAAGCATCTCTAAAACTTTCAACCTATCTTCAGTAAATGCACCTGTTAACAGATTATTCTCCAAATAAATTATTCCCTTCAGCCTTCCTTGATTCATTAAGGGAAGGCATAAGATTGATTTAGGCCTTCTGCTAGCAACATACTTATCAGAATTAAACTGTGAAAAACAACTAGCATCTTCTAAAACTAGATTTTTCTTAGTTCTACTAACATAATTTATAATACTAATAGGTAGATCTTCACTATCATCAATACTTGTATTTGAAAGAATAGCTATCTCATCCTCGTCAACCTCTTTCTTCCCTTTTACTATAAGTTGCTCTTCCTCCTCCATAATAAAGACTACCTTCTGTGCTCCTAAATTCTCAATAATAATCTTGATTAATTTCTTGATTAGTTCATCTAAAATAATCTCTTCAGAAATAGCCTGACTAGCCTTAATCAATGTATTAAGATCCAGTACATCAGAATTAATCACTGTAGTCTCCATTTCAGCTTGACTCTCTTCAATTTTCTCATGGTAAAATTCTAAATACCTACTCTCTACATCACCTACTTTAGCTTCTGCCCCCCAGAACTTATAACACAAATAAGCTTCCTTAAAATGTAACTTAGCATACATATAATTACCCTTATCAAGCCAGAATTTTGCAGCTAACTCATTAGCTAAAGCTTCATCATTGATATATTCATGTTCTTTTGCTAAATCAATAGCTCTATTATAGTACTCTAATGCTTTACAACTATCACCTATTACCTGCAGACGTTCTGCCTCAACTAAATAAAACTTATGAAGAAAATTCATCGGAGCATGCTCAGACCAGTTTTTCATCTTTGCTTGATTTTCATTGACTTTTGCTAATATGTGATCTTGTTCATCAGCAGTTAGAGTCGGATATACTTTCAGTCTAGCTAGAGAATCGAAGAAATAAAAAGTTACTATATCTACTACTCCTGCCATAGTTTTTACATATTCTTCTGTCTTCTTGGCAAATTCAACAGCAGCAGAGTACTCTTGAAAATAATAATTAAGTACTATTTTATTTAAAAATAAATGAAACATTCCTGTTAAATCACCAATATTAGTCAGTTTAGCTAAAACTTCATTCTCGTCACATAACTGCCCTGTTAGTTTAGTCGGGTCTTCAGCTTTGCCCTGCAAATTTAAAACAGTCTGCCCAAAAATCTGTTCCCAATTCATAGATATCCCTTGCTTGATCTTTTCCAGTCTGCTTGAGTTAGTTGCTATCTTCTCTTCCGTAATTTGCAACTGGCAACCAGCATAAAATGCATTCTTATCATGAGCTGTTAAACAGTATCCAGCATATTCAAAAGCACCAGTTTCTATCCCAGCCTGATACCCTTCCATAAATTGATCTAGTGTTGTTCTTAAATGTTCTCCCCAAGCTTTGATGAAATAGTTATATATATCTAAAATCATTACTTTATATTGTTTCATATCATGACTTTCTAGCATTTTACTACTTAATTTACCTAGTTTATAGCCAGTCTTCAAATCAATTTGTAATCCACAGAGCATCATCCCATAAAATGAATAGACTGCTGCTACAAATGAAGGTTGACCATACTCTAAAGAAAGTTCCATCATCTTACAAGCTACAATCGGACTCAATAATGGTTCGGTGTGATAGGTAACTGATATACTACGTAATAGAACCTGCATTGCCCCAAGCTTAATAGGATCTTTCATTACAGGAAGGTCTTCTAAATCCTCTACTTTCATATCTGCCATAGCTGTTCTGACATTGGCAAATGCCTGCTCTACATCTGCTTGAGTTGGGTTAGATGGAATCTCTACCCCTGTCAATTTAAGCACACTAAGACAAGTATCTAAAGCATCATGTAACTTCAGTTGTGCTTGAGATGATTCTATTTTAACTAAGTAGGCTTTAATTTTATCCACTATGGTCTTAGCATTTTCTAAGACCATTCTGATAAACTCTTCCATCTTTTGATATTTAGCGACTAAATAAGCTCCTTCTGCTAATTCTGAATATAACTCTAAACTTAGCTGATAATATTCTTGCCAGCTATTATCAGGCAATAGCTCTAAGGCTATTTCCAGATAAAGAAATGCCATTTCATAAGCAACAGCCTTTTTAGCCAATCTAGCTGCTTCTAAATTTAACTCTGCTAGCTTTATCCTCTCTTGTTGACTATCAACCTTTACTCTTCCTGCATTATACTGCCTGATTATTTCAAATAACTCTTCTGCCGCCTTTACTTTAGAAGAATCTTTTAACAACAAGCGTCCTAATTCTAAATGGATGCAATCTCTTTTATCAGCTGATAATGTAGCATAAACAGCCTGTTGAATCCGATCATGAATAAACTTAATCTTAATATCCTCTGCTTTTAATGAAGCATCTTGATTATCAATCACAATCAAACTTTTATCCACAGCTGTTTGTAAATCTTTTAAAATCTCATCTGTAGTTTTATCATTAATTAAACTTAAAGTTTGTAAATCAAATCGATTTCCTATACAAGCACCATATTGCAGCTGTTCTACTGTAACAGGATCTAAACTCTTTATTTCATTCAATAAAAAGTCTACTACATTATCTGTTATCCCTAATTGCTTAATCTCTTCTATATTCCACTGCCATTGACCTAAATCATAATAGATATACCCTTTGTCATATAGAGCCTGAGAAAACTGTTTTATGAAAAATGGATTTCCAGCAGTTTTATCAATGATAAAGCTGCTTAATTCCTCTAAATTGCTTGAATTATTTCTAGAAGATAATAAGTTCTCTTCTAACATTAATTTAATAACTTCTGCTTCTAAGGGCTGTAGCTTGATTTCATCAATAAGAAGTTCTATAGCAGCCAATTCAGTTACCATTGCACTAATCGGTTTGACTAACTCATCCTTGTTATCTCGATAAGCTCCAATAAGGAGTAAATAATCAATTGATTTATTGCTCATTAACAGCTGTATAAACTCTAAACTAGAAGAATCCGCCCACTGTAAATCATCAATAAAGATTACAAGTGGATGCTCTTTATTTGAAATCGATTCCATAAAATTCTCAAAGACAAGATTAAATCTATTCTTAGTCTCAGCTACTCCCAATTCTGGAACAGAAGGTTGCTCTCCTATAATTAACTCTAACGATGGAATGACGTCGATGATTATTTGTCCATTATTACCTACCGCTTTTAATATTCTTTTACGCCAAATTTCTAGTTCCTCCGATGGTTTTATAAGTAATTGCTTTATAAAATCTTCTAAAGCCTTAATGATAGCACTATAGGGGACAGTACTTTGATACTGTTCAAATTTTCCTGAGATAAAATGTGTTGATTCTTTCATGAATTTATTCTTCATTTCCTTGACTAAAACAGACTTGCCAATTCCTGGAGACCCTTTGATCAATACTAATGATTTTCTTCCATCATAAACATTTTGATAAGAGTCAAATAATTCTTTGAGTTCTTCTTCTCTACCATATAATTTATCTGCTATTTTAAATCTATTCAAACTATCTGCTTTAGCAATTTCAAAAGATTCTATCTTTCCTTTATCTTCTAAATCTTCTTGGCATCTTATCAAATCCTTTTTTAAAGCAACTAAATTTTGATATCTACCTTTAGGCATTTTAGAAATTAACTTCATTATGATATTTGAAAGTACTTCTGGTATCTTAGCATTGATTTCAATCGGAGACAGAGCTGATTTAGCTATATGGGCATAAATCAGTTCCATCTCATCAACATAATCAAAGGGTAATTGCCCTGTTAATAACTGATAAAAAGATACTCCCAAAGAATAGTAGTCTGTTCTATAATCTATTGCTCTATCTATTCTTCCAGTCTGCTCTGGTGCTATATAGGCTAGAGTACCTTCCAATCGCTCGTAATTCTTATTTTTTACTTTATCTTCATCCATAAACATTGAACTGCCAAAATCAATAAATTTGACCTGCCCATGCTTATTAATCAAAATATTATCCAAATTAATATTTAAATGAATGATCTTTCTCTGATGAATTTGTTCTAGTATATCTACCACTTGAATAGCAATTTCTAAAAATTCTGCTAATGGAAGCTGCTTATCTTTGATTAGATTTTTAAGTGTTCTTCCTCTAACACCTTCACGGATTAGTACTGGTCTTCCTTGAAAATTTTCTAAATCATATACTTTAACTACACCTTCAACTGAATTAAGAGTTTTAGACAATTCATATTCATGCTTTAATTTCTCACTAGCCTCTAATGTTACTCTTTTTGATGAAATTGTCTTTAGAATTAATTCTTTTTTTGTCCTTTTATCATGACCTAGATAAATGAGAGTAGCCTTTCCCTCATAAAGCAATTCATCAACTTCATATCCATCAAGCTTCAACATATTACTTATTCCTCCTTTTTTTGATATATATTTCTATTTATCTACTTAATATCTATAATTCTATATTATTGTCTTCTTACCTTTAAATTACATGGATAAATTTTTAAATTAAATATAATATAGATATGTGAATTAAAAATCGAACTTAATATTTATATTAGGATACTTTTAGGAATCAGTAGTCAGGAACCAGTTATCAGTGAAATAGACTGATTCCAGATTCCCTATTCCTGACACGAAAGTGTCGCACTATCTCTCTAGCGTCATGGTTAAATTTTATTCTAGATTCACGAACCTATATAGATATCCAAGTCTAAAGTGAAACTTAATAGTGGTATTGTGACCCTTTTAGGAATCAGGAGTCAGGAAGCAGTTATCAGTGAAACAGACTGATTCCAGATTCCCGATTCCTGACACAAAAGTGTTACATTACCTTTCTATTGTTTCATTCTAAAGTTGGACACCTATATAAATATCTAACCTTAGAATAAAATTTAAATATTATGTTATATGGATATTGGAGATATTGTATCATTTTTCATAACAGATCAGATAATAATGATATAAAAAAAGCATATATCAACCGATTGACATATGCTTAAAAAATTATCCTATCTTTACAATTGTTTATACTCTTTAGTTTCTAAATCATCATAGCTAATCACATATTCATAAGTGGCAAGATTAGCTTTTAATACAGCTTCATATTCATCTCTTTTCCAAGAAATCTCTAATAACTCATCACTAGTAGTATCATGGATAGTATAATCACCATCAAAGGCTGGATATGAGTTACGGAATTCCATTAACTCAATTAATCTTTGTACAACTGGTCTTTCAACCTCTTTGTCAATCTCTTCTGTAGTGTAATAATGACGATTTATATTTCTACCAACCTTAGTCTCTTCAAGCAATTCAATATCATTCTCACCTGCAAGTAAGCCAACATAATACACCTGAGGAGTCCCTGGAGCAAAGAATTGAATAGCTCTAGCTAAAAGATAAGCATCATCATTATTTCCTAAAGCCGAATAATAGGTACAATTAATCTGATAAATATCTAAATTATCATAAGCTGCACTACTATAAACCTTTTTAACATTCGATCCTCTAGAATAAAGTTGTTCTCTAGTCATCTCAATCTCTTCATCAGTCAATAGATCTTTAACATCCACAACTCCAATACCATCATGTGTATCAAGGGTAGTAAATTGTTTACTTGGACACTTCTTTAACCAAGCAGTCAATCTCTTAGTTGAACCACTATATAAAGAATGTAATAATAACATCGGTAAGGAGAAATCATATACCCAGTGGTCTTGGTCAGCTATTTTTAACTGAATAGAGTAATGTTCATGGATTTCAGGAAGGATATCAACATTGTAAGGCTCTAAGATTGCTTTTGCCTCGTCAAGTAATTCCCAAATATCTGGTTCAATAAAGAAACAATTAGTCCCAGCCTTCTTAACAGCATAAGCAAAAGCATCAAGTCTAATTATTGAAGCACCATGTTCTGCTAAATATACTAAACTATCTTTAATAAATTTTCTGGCAACTTCTGATTCCATATTCAAATCAACCTGTTCTTCTGCAAAAGTACACCATATCTTTTCAGTTGTTCCATCTGCAAAATTCACATCTATATAAGGTGCTCTCGGCTTTCTCTTATAGATAAGGTCAACCTCTTCTTCAGTAGGTTCTCCATTATTCCAAAAATCCTTATACCTAATAAAAAAATCAGAGTATGGAGAATCATCTTTATTTTCTTGAAAATCTTTATAAAACTCTGATTGGCGAGAGATATGATTAACCATAAAATCATACATCAAATAAAAATCTTCACTCAAGGCTTCAATATCCTCCCAAGTTCCAAACTTTTCATCTACTTCTTGATATGTGATTGGAGCAAAACCTCTATCAGCAGATGATGGGAAGAATGGTAGTATATGAACTCCACCAATTGCATCTTTAAAATATTTTTTTAGTACAGTACTTAAATCTTTTAAATTTTCCCCTATACTATCAGCATAAGTGATTAACATTATTTCATTCTTTACTGACATAATTATATATCCCCCTTAATAAATTAAATTTTCAAAGCAATAACCTCTTTTTATACCTACTAGTCACATTATCAGTATAAATCAAAATATATAATATGTCAAACGGTTGACATATTATATATTTAAATTAGCTAGTAGTTATATAACTACTAGCTTTTAAGTTGTTTGCCTCTCTATCAAAGCTACTGGTAAAATATTATCAAACTCTACATCATCATCATTTATCTGTTTATTAAGTAGATCTATAGCTAAACTACTCATCTCTTCTATAGGTTGTCTGATAGTTGTTAATTCTGGTATAAGCAATGAAGACATTTGAATATCATCATAACCAATTACTTTTATGTCTTCAGGTATTTTTTTATTGAGTTGCTTACTAACTTTTATAGCATTAGCAGCAATCAAGTCACTACTTGCAAATATACCATCTATATCTGGATGGTCTTTAAATAAATTTCTAATAAGACCTTCATATTGTTGGGTATTAAAAACATTTATATCTGTTTGGGCAGTTATATAGTCAATATTTCTACTTTGGGCTATATTAATAAATGCTTCATTTCGCTTATTTGCTAATAAATTCAAACTTAAACTACCACTTATGTAAGCAAGCTTTTTACAACCTTTAGCTATTAATAAGTTAGTAGCTAAAGAAGCCCCCTTATAATTATCAGAGCAAATATATGGAATACCTTCTATCTGCCTATCAAAGGTAACAATAGGGAGATCTAAATTCTCATACTCACTTACTTCCATAGTATGGCTAGCCATTATAATACCATCCACTTGATTCCCTCGTAACATTTCTGTATATTCTTTTTCTTTTTTAGGATCATGTTGAGAATTACATAACATTATCTTATATCCTTTCTGATAAGCATATGCCTCTAAATAAAAGGCTAATTCAGAAAAAAAAGGGTGAGAAACAGTTGGTATAATAACTCCAATTATATTAGATTTCTTTTTAGATAATGATCTAGCAATCTCATTTGGCTGATAATTAAGTTCTTCCATCACCTGATAAACTCTTTTTCTTGTCTTATCACTAATATAACCTCTATTATTTAAAACCCTTGAAACAGTTGTAACAGTTACACCTGCCTTTTTAGCTACATCTTTGAGTGTAATCGCCATATTATCCTCTCCATTAAAATAAGTTAATTGTAATTTTAGTTAAAGAACAAAAACAGGCACAAATTAGTATTGTTCCTGTTTTTGCTTTCAATTATAAAAATCTAAAACTCCATCTTCATTTCTAGTCGTTCTTCTTCTTTATCTATCTCCCAAATATCAGATAGATCTAATTGTGACCACAATTTATCCTTAATATTAATATGTAAACTCTCAATACCATTATCCAAAGCCAGATTAGAAGAATAGATTAATAGTTCTTTAATCAATTCGATATTATCCTTCTCAGCTTTGGGTACATAAAGATATATAGAATTCCCATCTAATAAAGTTACCCCTTCTATCCCTTTACAGCTTACCTGATGAACAAAAGGGCCTTTATAATCCAAAAACTCTTCTGCTCCAGCCTTAAAGGCCTTTAGCCAAATATAATCTCTTGCCCAAGGGCATCCTACTACTACCTGCAAATCTTTTGGCTCTTCATTAAAGTTAAGCTCTTTAACAAGCTTAACCTCTGTATTCTTCTTAGCTTTTATACTCAGCAGCATTTGAGGATTCTCTTTAATCTCCTTTAGCCCTACCTTCTTATATAACCCTTTTGATTTGTTGGTATCAGGCCAAGTCACATAAGACTTATAACCCAAATTTTTCATAATAATAGCAGAGTATCTCACTAGCTCTATTCCAAACTTTCTTCTACCAAAATCATCATGAATATTAAGTCTTACTAGATAAACTGGATCATCCTTAGATTCAGGCAATACCACTTCTGCATGACCAATCACTTCATCCTTTAATAAAGCAATAAATATTCTTCCTTTTGCCTCTTTAATTAGATTGAATCTAAATTCACTCAACTGCTCCTCTTCCCACCAATCTTCTGGGTTTGTTGCTTGATACATCTCATAAATTTTCTTGCTATCACCTGGACCGGCTTCTCTTAATAATACTCTCCCCTCATTAGTATAAACAAACTGTTCCATCTAACCACCTCTTTGCTTTAAAGTAAAAAACTATAGGTCTTGAACCTATAGCTCTAGGATAATTGGATTTCCTTAACTAAACTAATAAATTTATTGATAACACTTAGGCAAGCCTAAGTGTCTTTTCCATTATAAGCTTGTGCCTATTTCAATTAATTTGCTGACAGTTACTTCAAAAACTTCATACTCACCACTGAATTCTGAATTTAGTATTAATGAATTAGTAGCTGTGCATACTAATTTATATAGGAAAAAATTTTCTTTATAATACTAACTAATTAAATAATATAGATTCGTGAATCTAGAATAAAATTTAGCCATAACGCTATATAGAGATAATGGTACACTTTCGTGTCAGGAATCGGGAATCTGGAATCAGTCTGTTTTACTGATAACTGATTCCTGACTCCTGATTCCTAAAACATTACCAATATATCCATTAAGTTTCATTTTGAATTCACATACCTATAGCTATGAAGATATTTAAAAATATAGAAAAATAATTATAGCTTTCTTGTTCCTGGATAAAAGTCTACCACCAATTACTTTTATTATACACAATTAAGGCCAATAATATGCATTCAGACAATTATAACCTACAAATAAATTCAAGATTTTAATTATTAAGCTTTATATAATGACGTTACCTCATTAACTCCAAATTATATATTGCTTATTTATTCTAGAATTTATACAAGATTAGAAATAAAACATCTTAAAATTATTTGTTATTCTATCTCCTGCCAGAAAGATTCATACTCTGCTGCTTTAGTTGTCTGTGCTTTAACTCTGAAACGGTCTATTTCTTTTGAATTCTCCTTCAATATTGAAACTATTTCTGTATCCAAAGCACCATTATTACTCATCTCTTCCAAAATAGATAATGCTTTTGGAAGATTCATTCCTTTCCTATAGGGTCTATCCTCAGTAAGTGCTGTAAAGACATCTGCTACAGCCATTATCCTTGCTTCTATAGGTAACTTTTTATTCTTAGTATGAAAAGGATAACCCTGACCATCAACTCGTTCATGATGATAAGAAGCCCAGATTTTGATTTCCTCAAAACCCTTAACCCTATCCAAAATCTTATATGTATAAAAAGGATGCCTTTTTATAATATCAAACTCTTTTCTCGTCAATTTCCCACCTCTATTTAAAATTTCAGGGGGAACAGCCAACTTTCCTAAGTCATGAAGATAACCTGCTATCTTAATCTGTCGGCATTTAACTTCTGATAAGCCAACCAAATTAGCCAAAACCTCTGCACTAGCAGCTACACCACTAGAATGGGTAGCTGTAAAACGGTTTCTAAAATCTATAATTTGACTAAAAAGATTAGCCAGACTAAGCAAACCTTCATAATTTAGCTCAAGATTAACACCCTCTACTCTTTTAGATAGAGTTCTATCTATAGCTGAACTGACTATATCAAACCAGAAGGCCTCTTTTTCAGCTAAAGATAAAAAAGCCTCTACTAGCTCTAACGGAAAGTTATTACCTACCTCTAATAGAATCTTCTCAGAAATCAGCTTACTTTGACCAAGGATATCTTCTTCATTATTCTCTTTGTTAATTAATATATCAATAGCATCAGCTAAATGTATTATATGACTACCTAAAGGTACCTGCTCTCCTTTAAAATACTTTCCTTCACCATCATCCCAAGGTACATGATGATAACGTATTATTTTGGCTATTTTAGCAAAAGGTTTGAATTTCTTGATAAGATGGTAACCAAGCTCAGCATGACTAATAGTACCTATATATTCATAAAAAGGACCCGTTGTAAAGAATTCGGTCTCTTCATATACCTCATCTGAAATATTCCAATTTGAAGAATCCATTCTTTCATTTAAAGAGAAGGCTCCAGCATCATGTAAAGCACCGGCAATTATTAAATCCTTCTCTTCCTCTTTAGATAGCCCTAGTTCTCTTCCTATACTTGAAGCTATATAAGCTACCCGCTTATGATGACCAGTTACAATAGGACTGACTAAGTCCATAGCATCAGATAAGCACATAACCATATCAAATAATGGCACATTCAGTTCTACATTCATAGAACAGCTCCCTTCTTAACTCTTACATCACGAGAATTCTCTGCTCTCTTTTAATATTTCTTTAATATTAATAAAAGTCCTGCATTCTAATTCAAATTTATACTTGCAGGTAATAAATAGTAAAAGTCTATAGTTGCTATAATAGCAACTATAGACTTCAAGTATATTATTATAAGAATCTACTACCTGGCTTAGTAATCTCTAATCCCTCTTGGCACATTGGGCATTCCTTAGGAGCATAAGCCTTCACATCTACAGCTAACATCGATTCAGTTGGAACTTCAAAGTTAATCTCTTTACTTCTTCTATCAACTAAGGTTCCTACTGCTACTAATTCAGCACCAGTCTCATTTAAAACTTCAATTACTTCATTGATAGACTTACCAGTAGTCAATACATCATCTACTACTAAGACCTTATCACCTTCGTTTAATCTAAAACCTCTTCTTAAAGTCATCTTACCATCTACTCTTTCTGTAAAGATTGTCTTCTTCTCTAAAGCCAATCCTACAGCATAAGCTAAAGTTACTCCACCCATAGCAGGTCCTACTACTACATCTATCTCTACATCTTTAAACTTCTCAGCCAATCCCTCTGCCAACTCTTGAGCATAAACAGGATATTGTAAGACTTGGGCACATTGTAAATATTGGTTACTATGTAGACCTGAACTCAATTTAAAATGCCCCTCTTGTAATACACCAGTTGTCTTAAAGATTTCGATTACTCTTTCATTTTTCATAACTATTCACTCCTCTTATTTTTAATAATCTGGATAATAGCTTACTTTTTCATATTATATCAAATATTCTGCTTTAGGTTTCGCCTAAAAGGCGACCTACCTTTTTTACCACAGGTATCATTCAGGAAGAAGAACACTTCCTTCAAAGCACCTTAGATGAAAAAGTAGGCAAAAAATCATTTTAAAACCGGGAAAACGCTAGTAAATATAACTAAGATTAGATTAATCATATCAATCTAAATGTGATATCATAAATTAATTATTGTTCAATATCCCGCTTACTTTCCCAACGAAACACGCTAGTACTATATACTAGATATTTGAGTGAATTCTAATTTTTTAGATTTATTATATAACTTCTATTTTAATCAAAATTCGCTTACGTTTCTTTAAAAAATAATATCTAATCACATATTACTTACTATTTTATCGCTAATCCTACTATCTCATTAATATCCTCATAACCCTTCTCTACTAAATAACTCTCTATTCCAGCTAATATCTCCATGGTTACTTCTGGATTGACAAAGTTGGCTGTACCTACTGAAATAGCACTTGCTCCTGCTAAGAAGAATTCGATAGCATCTTCAGCATTACTGATTCCTCCCATTCCAATCAATGGTACATCTACTGCTTGGGCTACTTGATAGACCATTCTGACTGCTACTGGTTTAATAGCTGGTCCTGATAATCCTCCCATCTTATTAGCTAAGATCGGCTCTTGATTGTGAATATCTATCTTCATCCCTAATAAGGTATTGATCAAAGAGATAACATCGGTTCCTGCCTCTTCCACAGCTTTAGCAATAGAAGTGATATCAGCTACATTTGGGGATAGCTTAGTAATTAAGGTCATATCTGTTTCAGCTCTGACAGCCTCTACTACTGATGCTGCCATCTCTGGTTGGGTACCAAAGGCCAAGCCTCCCTTTTTAACATTAGGGCACGAGATATTTATCTCTAAAGCATCTACTCCTTCAACATTTAGTTTATTAGCCAATTTAGCATAATCTTCTACAGTATTACCAGAGATATTGACTATTGTCTTAAAGTTATAATCCTTAATCAGTGGCAAAATCCTAGCTAAGAAATGGTCTACTCCAGGATTCTGTAAACCAATAGCATTCAACATTCCTGCTGGAGTCTCAGCAATTCTTGGGGTAGGATTTCCTAGCTTAGGATTTAAAGTAGTCCCTTTAACCATTACCCCACCAAGTCTATTTAAGTCAACATAATTTTTATACTCTGGTCCAAAGCCAAAGGTTCCTGAAGCTGTAGTGACTGGGTTCTGTAACTTCAATCCATTTAAATCTACTGCCAAGTTTGCTTTAGTCATCAAAAATCACCTCATTTAATGGGAAGACTGGTCCTTGAATACAGGTCTTCTTATAGTCCCAAGCTGACTCATTTTTGACTTTAACCTTACAAACACAGGATAAACATGCCCCTGTTCCACAGCCCATTCGCTCTTCTAAAGAAGCTTCTCCCTTGATATCATTGGCTATAGCCCAGTCTTGTACAACCTCCATCATAACCTCTGGCCCACAGGTATAGATATAATCAGCATCTGTCAACGTATCATCTAGAAATTTTGTTACGAAGCCTTGGTATCCATAGCTACCATCTACAGTTGCAGCCTTTAACTCTACATCCATCTCTTCATAATCTGCTAGATTTAATAATTGCCCTTTATTTTCAGCCCCGATTAAGACTGCTACCTCTTTATTTGACCCTACTAATTTCTTTACCACTGGATACAATGGGGCAATTCCCATTCCTCCACCAACTACTACAAACTTATTAGCATCTTCAGGAATAGAGAAGCCCATTCCGATTGCTCCCATCAAATCAACTTGATCTCCTGCTTTAAGTGTAGCTAATAACTGTGTGCCTCGTCCGATTGCTCGATAGATAATAGTTATAGTTCCCGCCTCTTGATCTATCTCATTAAGGCTGATTGGTCTTCTAAGTAAAGGGTCATGCTCATTTAACTTAGCTACCCATTTCAGATGGATAAATTGACCTATTTTAGCCTCTTTAGCCACCTCTGGTGCATCAATAACCATCTTAAAATGTCTAGGGCTAATCTCTTCTTGTGAAATAACCTTTGCAATTACTCTTTTTGACATTATCTTCACCCCTTTATATAAGTGTGAGTGTGAGTGTGAGAAAATCATAATTATAAACTCACACACACACTCACACTATTCACTATTTATACATAATCTTGTAATGCTTGCACACTTACCTCTTTGCCAGAAGTAATCTTCTCTAATACCTGTAAGATAGCTTTAGTTGTATCTAATGAGGTTAGAGAAGGCACACCCATCTCTACAGCATTTCTTCTAATCTTAAATCCGTCTCTAGCTGGCTCTTTACCTTTAGTTAAAGTATTAATTACTAAGTCAATCTTATCCTCTTTAATCAAATCAATTGCATTTGGAGAGCCTTCTGATAACTTCTTAACCTCTTCAACCTCTAATCCTGCCTCTGCTAATACCTTAGCTGTTCCTGAAGTAGCTACTATATTAAAGCCTAATTCAGAGAACTCTTTAATGTATGGTATAGCCTCTTCTTTATCCATATCAGCAATTGTCACTAAAATAGTTCCTGACTTTGGTATGTTCATTCCAGCACCTACAAAACCTTTGTATAGAGCTGATTCATAATCGTAATCTAAACCTAATACCTCTCCTGTAGACTTCATCTCTGGTCCTAAGTTGGTATCCACTTCTGTTAATTTAGAGAAGGAGAAGACTGGTACCTTAACTGCAACATGCTCTTTTTCTGGTACTAGACCAAGAGGATATCCACTATCTTTTAAGCTCTGACCTAACATCGCTTTAGTCGCTAAGTTAACCATCGGTATTCCTGTTACCTTACTTAGATAAGGAATTGTTCTACTTGATCTTGGATTTACCTCAATTACATAAGGTGTCTCTCCGTCAACTACATATTGAACATTGACCAATCCTTTAGTATCTAATGCCACTGCTAACTTCTTAGTATACTCAGCAATTGTATTCTTTAACTCTTCACTAACAGTCTGAGTTGGATAAACTGCAATACTATCTCCAGAATGAACCCCTGCTCTTTCGATATGCTCCATAATTCCTGGAATAATTACCTCTTCTCCATCAGAGATAGCATCTACCTCTAATTCCTTACCAACAATATATCTATCAATTAAGATTGGATGCTCAGGAGTTACCTTAACAGCATTCTCCATATAGTCATTTAACTCTTCATTATTATAAACAACCTCCATAGCTCTACCACCTAGTACATAAGATGGTCTTACCAGGACTGGATAACCAATCTTATTGGCTACCTTCTCAGCCTCTTTCTTAGAGAAGACTACATCACCCTCTGGTGTAGGAATATCCAGCTCTCTAAGTAAGTGAATGAATTTATCTCTATCCTCAGCAAGATCAATTGATTCAAAAGATGTACCTAAGATATTGATCCCTTCATCAGCTAGTGGCTTAGCCAAGTTGATTGCTGTCTGCCCACCAAACTGTACTACAACACCTTCAGGTTGCTCATGTTCGATAATATTCATGACCTCTTCTTTAGTAATCGGTTCAAAGTATAATCTATCGGAAGTATCAAAATCTGTACTCACTGTCTCTGGGTTATTATTAACGATAATTGATTCATAACCTTCTTCATGTAAAGCCCAAGCTGAATGAACACTACAGTAATCAAACTCAACCCCTTGGCCGATTCTAATTGGTCCTGACCCAATAACCAAGACACCCCTCTTATCAGTAACCTCTGATTCATTGGTCTTCTCATAAGTAGAGTAGTAATAAGGAGTTTCAGCCTCAAACTCTGCTGCACAAGTATCAACCATCTTGTAAACAACATCAATTCCATGCTCCTTACGAAACTCTCTAACTGTCATCTCATCAGTCCCAGTTAAAAGTCCAATCTCTTTATCGGCAAAGCCAAAGCCTTTAACCTCTTTAACTAGCTCTGGCGTTAAACCTTCTTTCTCTAATTTCTTCTCTAATAGGATGACATGCTTCATCTTAACTAAGAAGAACTTAGTAATCCCTGTCAACTCATGAATCTTATCTATACTCCAATCTCTTCCTAGAACCTCAGCAATTACAAAGATTCTTCTATCATCAGCTATCTGTAAGTACTCTGCTAACTTCTCATCACTCCAGCTTTCAACCTCATCATGCTTCAATCCAGATGCTCCCACCTCTAGAGAACGAACAGCCTTTAACATAGCACCTTCTAAGGTACGCTCGATAGCCATTACCTCACCAGTTGCTTTCATCTGTGTTCCTAGCTCTCTATCAGCATAATGGAACTTATCAAAAGGCCATCTTGGAATCTTTAAGACTACATAATCTAAGGCTGGCTCAAAGCAAGCTTTAGTCTTTTGAGTGATAGCATTATCGATCTCATCTAAGGTATATCCTAAAGCAATTTTAGCTGAAACCTTGGCTATTGGATAACCGGTAGCTTTAGATGCTAAGGCACTAGAGCGGCTTACACGAGGGTTAACTTCGATAATGATATATTCAAAGCTATCAGGATTTAGAGCAAACTGAACATTACATCCACCTTCAATCCCTAAAGCTCTAATAATCTTAAGTGATGAAGAACGTAACATCTGATACTCTTTATCAGAGATAGTCTGACTTGGTGCTACAACGATACTATCTCCTGTATGGATTCCTACTGGGTCAAAGTTCTCCATATTACAGACAGTAATACAGTTATCATTACTATCACGCATTACCTCATACTCTATCTCTTTCCATCCCTTAACACTTCTTTCGATTAGCACCTGTCCAATCAGGCTATGCTTGAAGCCACGAGTAGCAATCTCCTTTAGCTTCTCTTGATTATCAGCTACTCCTCCACCAGTACCACCCATAGTAAAGGCTGGACGTACGATTACTGGATAACCAATCTCTTCAGCTATCTCTAAAACATCAACCATCGTCTCTGCTGTACGACTCTTCAAGACTGGCTCCCCAATCTCATCCATCAAAGCTTTAAAGATATCTCTATCCTCTGCTTTTTGAATTGTCTTTAAAGGAGTACCTAATAGCTCTATTTCTAATTCCTCTAAGATACCTGTTTTAGCCAAATCGATAGCTAAGTTAAGTCCTATTTGCCCACCTAGAGTAGGTAAGAGTCCATCTGGACGTTCCTTTCTTAAAATTTCTGAAATATGCTCTACCGTTAAAGGCTCGATATAGACTCTATCAGCCATATTCTGATCTGTCATAATTGTAGCAGGGTTACTATTAACCAATACTACCTCTAAACCCTCTTCCTTTAATGAACGGCAAGCCTGACTTCCCGAATAATCAAACTCTGCTGCCTGCCCAATAATAATTGGTCCTGAGCCGATAACCATTACTTTATGTAAATCTTGTCGTTTTGGCATAAATAAAACCTCCTTGGTTAATTTACAATGTATAATTCACAATTGACAATTATAAATGCTTCAAAACCTTTTCTGCCACGAATCTTCACAAATCTCACCAATTAATTCAAAACCATTTTAATTTTTAAATTTGTATTTCAATTCTTTATTCGTGTTTAATTCGTGTGGGTCAGTAGTTAAAATCAAATTTATTTTTTTAATTTCTATGATTTATTGACAAGTAAAGTTAGTATTAATCAAAAATTCATTATTAAATTAATTCAAATTGTACATTGTTTATTATTAATTGTTCATTAAACTGATAAATCTATCGAATAGATAATGTGAATCCTCTGGTCCTGGTGATGCTTCAGGATGATACTGTACTGAGAAAGCTGGTAATTCTTTATGCTTAATCCCTTCTACAGTTCCATCATTAACATTGATATGAGTAACCTCTATATCAAGGTCATGAACAGATTCCTCCTTGATAGCAAAACCATGGTTTTGAGAGGTGATATAAACTCGATTTGTTGCTAAATCCTTAACTGGATGGTTTGCTCCACGATGTCCAAACTTCAATTTATAAGTGTCTGCTCCACAGGCCAAACCTAAGATTTGATGCCCTAAGCAGATTCCAAAGATAGGTTTCTTGCCAAGTAACTCTTTAACTGTCTTAACTACATAAGATGCATCTTGAGGATCTCCAGGTCCATTTGATAGCATAATCCCATCTGGATTGTAGCTTAAGATCTCTTTGGCTGGAGTAGTAGCTGGTACTACAGTTACTTCACAGTCACGCCCTACCAAAGAACGAACTATATTCTTCTTACCCCCACAATCTATTAAAACTACCTTATGCTCTTGTCCTTCTCCTTTAGTATAAACTTCTTTAGTAGTTACTTCACTGACTAAGTCTCTACCAGATAGTCCCGGTGCTTTTTTAGCTCTTTGGATTACTTCCTCCTCTGAAAGATCCTCAGTAGTAATAACACCCTTCATTGTTCCTTCGATTCTTAATAATTTAGTTAAAGCTCTAGTATCAATTCCTGAGATTCCTACAATATTATTCTCTTTTAAATACTCTTCTATCTTCTTCTGCTTTCGCCAGTTACTTGGCTCTGTACAGAACTCCTTAACTATAAATCCATTAACATGTGCCATATAAGACTCTATATCTTCATCATTAATCCCATAATTTCCGATTAGGGGATAGGTCATCGTTACTATCTCACCCTTATAAGATGGGTCAGTTAAAATCTCTTGATAGCCTGTCATACTTGTATTAAATACAATCTCACCACTAGCCTCTATCTCTGCTCCAAAACTGATTCCATTAAAAACCGTTCCGTCTTCTAAAACTAATTTTGCTTTCATTCCCAGACCTCCTTTTATAACCTATCTGTATATTTATTAAGATGTTTGTATTATTATACATGAATTATTCATACTTGTAAACCGTTATTACCAAGATATTTTCCCTGCTTCTGCTAAAGCCTGATTAATAGCTTCTTTCATCTCAATAACTGCTTCTCTTGCAGCTTCTTGATAGTCATCACTATATTCCTCTTTTTGATAAGCAAAGATAATTCCCCGTGAAGAATTGATTATCGCTCCATAACCATCGTCATTGAAAGAAGCCAAGACATCTTCAGCAGTTCCCCCTTGAGCACCATAGCCAGGAACTAAGAAGTAACTCTGCTTCATTATCTCTCTTAATTTTGCTGCCTCCTCTGGATAGGTAGCACCTACTACAGCACCAACAGCGCTATAGCCTCTTGTTCCAACTACCTCTGCTCCCCACTGACTGACCAACTGAGCCATCTGTTCATAAATCTTAACTCCTCCACTCTCTAAATCCTGTAGCTCATGTGAGGAAGGATTTGAAGTCTTAACTAATACAAAAATCCCTTTATCATAATTACGACAAGTCTCTACAAAAGGATTAATTCCATCAGAACCCAAATAAGGTGTTACTGTCAAGGAATCAGAATTGCTCTCTAGTTTCTGCTCACCCCAAAACTTAGGACTTCCTAAATGCCCATCGGCATAGGCCTGTGCTGTTGAACCGATATCATTTCTTTTAGCATCATTGATAACTAGCAGACCAGACTCTTTAGCATAGGCTACTGTATCTTCAAAAGCTTTAACACCCCAATGACCATACTGTTCATAAAAAGCCATCTGGGGCTTAACAGCTGGAGCATAATCAGCAATTGCATCGATAATCCCTTTGTTAAACTCCAAGATCGAGTGGTAAACTGCTTCTAAGGTAGCTCCATACTCCTTTACTGCCTGATCTGTAATCTCTGTAGGAATTTGATTTAATCTAGGATCTAATCCTACACAGACATGACTTCTCTTCTCATCTATTTTATCCATCAATCTATCAGCAAAATTCATAACAATCCCCCTATTTTGTAGTGTGAGTGTGAGTGTGCGTGTCGGTGTGAGTGTGAGTAAAATCAATATCAAGTTCACACTCATAACTCACACTAATCACTATAAACGATTTCTCCAGCTACAATAGTCATCACTGCTCTTCCCTGTAGCTCATATCCTCCAAAAGGAGTATTTTTACTCTTAGAGACTAACTCTTCAGTCTTTACTTCCCATTTTTCATCTATATCTATAATAGTAATGTCAGCATCTTTGCCAACCTCTAAAGTTCCCTTATCGACTCCAATTACCTGAGCAGGATTAATAGTCAATTTAGCAATTGCCTCCTCTAAAGTCAAGATTCCTGGCTCTACAAGCTCAGTTATTACTAGGCCCACAGCGGTTTCCAAGCCCACGATTCCAAAAGGAGCATAATTATACTCTACATCCTTCTCTTCCTCAGCATGGGGAGCATGGTCTGTTGCGATTACATCGATAGTTCCATCCTTTAATCCCTCTTTAATAGCTTCTACATCCTCAGCACTTCTTAATGGTGGGTTCATCTTAGTATTGGTATCAAAGCTAGTAATCACTTCATCAGTTAAGGTAAAGTGGTGTGGTGTTACTTCACAAGTTACCCTTACTCCTCGCTTCTTAGCTTGTCTGACTAAATCTACACTCTCTTTAGTACTGATATGGGCGATATGAACCTTGGCTCCTGCTTCTTCTGCTAAGAGTATCTCCCGTCCCACCATCACACTCTCTGAAGAGCTTGATATCGGATTTAAGCCAGTTATCGTTGAATAGTATCCTTGATTCACTACCCCATCTCCTGCTAGATTCTTATCCTCACAATGGGAGATTATCGTCAAATCAAAGTCCTTACTATAATCTAAAGCTAATCTCATCATTTCAGCATTCATCACTGGATGTCCATCATCAGAGATTGCTACTACTCCTGCCTCTTTCATATTAGCAATCTCAGCTAATTCTTTACCTTGACTTCCTTTAGTGATTGCCCCAATTGGATAGACATTTACTACTCCATCTCGTTTTGCTATTGCTAATAAACCTTCTACTAAGGTCTGATTATCAATTACTGGGTCTGTATTTGGCATACAAGCTACTGAAGTAAATCCACCCTTAGCTGCAGATTTTGTTCCTGTCTCAATGGTCTCTTTATGTTCAAAACCTGGCTCTCTTAAATGGACATGAATATCGATTAGCCCTGGTGATACTACCTTGCCCTCTAAATCAATTACCTGAGCATCCTCTGCCGCTAAATTATCTCCTAGCTTGTCTATCTTACCATCAACAATTAAGATGTCTGCTGTTTTACTTCCTTGTATTGGATCTATTATCTTGCCACCCTTTAATAATAGTTTACTCATTTCTACTTCCTCCTAATAAGAGATATAGTAAAGACATTCTGATAGCAACTCCATTGGTCACCTGCTCTTCAATCACTGCTTTCTTACCATAAGCTAAATCTGAAGAAATCTCAATTCCACGGTTAATCGGTCCTGGATGCATTACTGTTACATCATCTTTGGCCAGTTTAAGATGTTCTCTTCTCAATCCATAACGCTTGGTATATTCTCTAATAGTAGGGAAATACCCTTTATCTTGGCGTTCTCTTTGTATTCTTAATAGATTGATTACATCTACATCTTCAATCCCCGCTTCTAAATCATTATAAACTTTAACGCCCATCTGCTCTATTCCCACTGGAATCAAGGTACTTGGTCCAATCAACCTTACCTCAGCACCTAATTTGGTCAAGCCCCAGATATTTGAACGGGCTACTCGACTATGTTTGATGTCACCTACAATAGCAACCTTCTGCCCTTCTATCTTACCCCTTTTCTCTTTGATAGTATACATATCTAATAAGGCCTGAGTAGGATGTTCATGAGCTCCATCTCCAGCATTCAAAACTGGCATATCAGTAGTTTTGGCTAACAATTTTGCTGCTCCAGGTATCCCATGACGAATTACTACTGCATCTGCTCCTAAAGCCTTTAAGGTCTTAGCTGTATCGACTAAACTCTCCCCTTTAGTTACACTACTACTTTTAACTGATAGATTCATAGTATCAGCACTCAAACTCTTAGCTGCTAGTCCAAAAGATGAGCTTGTCCTCGTACTTGGTTCATAAAAGAGATTTACAACCAACTTTCCTCTTAAGGTAGGTACCTTCTTAATTGGTCTCTTTAAAATATCCTTCATCGTCTTTGCTGTCTCTAAAATTAATTCTATCTCTGATTTAGTTATATTCTCTAGCCCTAATAAGTCTTTACTCTTTAATCCCATATTTACACCTCCACTGAAATAAAAAATCCCTTACCAGAAAATTGGCAAGGGATAATTATAGCTATTTGAGTTTGAGTCTACGGTTAAGTCTAAGTAAAATCAAGTTTATTTCTGTTCTTAATCTTTTACTCAAACTTAACCTGAAACCGAAACTAATTTCTTCCCTTACTAATCTCTCTGGATTAACTTAAAGGTAAATATTCAATTTTTAAATATATAAAGATATTAATTACTGATGGCATAAAAAAATCTTCCCACCAGTTCAAACTAGTAAGAAGACCTTTTAATAATCTTAACTCTTAATTCAATGTATGTAAGATAAGATATGATAATACCTCTGTAACATTAAATCAACAGTTAAAACTACTTCCTTTACTAGTCTCACAGGACTAATTTAAAAGAAACTATTATTTTGTCATTAATAGAATCTTATCACATCATGGATTTCCTTGTCAACTTTTTTCTAATTTTTTTATATTTTAGGCAAACGGCAGATAAATTTTGTTCCCATTCCTTCTTTGCTTTCGACATTAATCCTACCACCATACTCTTCTAATAAGCTTTTAACTATGTATAGACCAAAACCTCTATCTTCTCCTTTAGTAGAGTAACCTGGTTCAAAAATATTATTTAAAATTCTTTCAGAGATAGCAGGACCACTATTATGGATAATAATATCGATACTACTACCCTTATCGACTAAAGCAACCCTTAATTTACGTTCGCTCTTAGGCAATTTAACTAAAACATCAAAAGCATTGTCTATCAAATTAAATAATATTTTCAAAACTTTATTTAAAGGCATAACAATACCTGATAAGTCACTAGCAAGTAATAATTTAAAATCAACACCTTTATTCTTAGCCTCTTTTTCCTTAGGCATAAAAACACTATGAATAATATTCTCTTCCTTTAAATCTAAATCAACCTTATCTAAATCCAAATGGGTATCTTTGATATACTCCTTAGCTTCTTTAACCTTATCTAGCTGTAGCATAGTATAGATAGTCTGTAATTCATTCTTAAAGTCATGGCGTTGTATTCTAAGCTCTCTAATCTTATCTTCTTTCAACTTCAATTTAGTATGCTGTAATTCTAGCTCCTGCTTAGCCAATATCCCATCATTAATCTCTTTAATAAAGATATTCTTAAAAAAGTAAGCAAAAGCAATGAATTTATAGATATGTAAGAGCCAATAGGACAAGCCAAACACTTCAACTTTGAAGAAGGCTAAAACCTCACAAAATAACAAAAATATAAATCCCTTAAACATATAAGAACTAAGCTCTTGATATATATGCTTTTTAGCATATATATATATATTTGTAGATATCATTAAAATTAATAACAACTTAACTAAGGGAATAACATTTGCAAAGGTCAACCATAACTTAAAGGTAAGATAAGAGATAATCAAGGACGATAGCAGGCTGAATATAATAGTTGAATAAAGATAATAAGAATTGCTCTCTTTCTTATCTTTAATCAGCCAATTTAATAAGATAGCAAAGACCACTATCAGCCTTGTGCTAAGCGCAAAGACTTCTGAACTACTATTATATTCTAAATAGGAGTTATTAAAGACCAAAATAGAATGCATTAAATTCATTATTCCTGCAAATAGGAATGTTATAGAGATAAATAAGCTTTTTAGATTATTATTATGACGATAAGAATAGACTACCAATAAAAAAATATTAATACAAATTAATGAAATAAATAGCTCTAGTATCGCCTCTATAGAATTATAATCCAATATATTTAGAAGAATATCTTGAGAGATACTAATAACTTCTTTGTAAACAAACAATCCTTTTAGTACTAAAAATGGTAGTAACGATAAAAGAAGAATATCAATATACCCTCTTAGAAACTTATATTTTTTTAAATTAAACTTCATAAAATCACCATCTTAATTTCTTAGTAATGCTAACTTATTATACAATATTCGACATAGTTCGAACATTTACCTGCATAGAATGAAAAATTTTTAACAATTTATAATTAAACCTTAAAACATTCAGATAAAAGCAAAAATTTATTGCTAAAAGCAAATTAACCCCTCTGCTCCTTAGGTAAGGTACATACAAATTGAGTTATAATACCCTTTCTATTTGTAACATCAATCTTACCACCATACTCTTCTAATAAACTTTTAACTATGTATAGACCAAAGCCTCTCCCTTCACCTTTAGTAGAGTAACCTGCTTCAAAGATGTTAGCTAACAAGCTTTCTGGAATAGTAGGTCCATTATTTTCTACAATTAAATTTATGTTATTCTGATTATCTAAAAATTTAACCTCAATAAGTTTCTGATCTTGAGAGGACTTAGTAAGTACATCTAAGGCATTATCTATTAAATTGAATAATATTCTAAAAAGTTTCTTCTGGGGTACAGTCACTTGTTGTAAATCCGCAGTTAAGTTAATCTCTAAATCTATTCCAGCTTCTTTTGCTTCTTTCTTTTTAGGTAATAATATTATAGGCAATAAGGAATCATCTATCAAACTTTCCTTAATCTCCTCTAAATCAGAGCATAAATCTTTCAAATAGATCTTCACCTCATCAATCTTATTCAGCTCTAACATAGTATAAATAGTCTGTAATTGATTCTTAAAGTCATGCCTTTCCATCTTTAATCTTTTAATCTGCTCTTTATATGAATCTATTTCTACTTGATCAATCGAAGACTCTTCTTTACTTAAATTTTTTAACAAGAAATTATGCCTAAATATGATCTTAATAAGATAAAGACATACTATTCCATTCGATAAATAGTATAAAAGATAGATAAATTTTGCTCTCTCTTTTGCTAGCTTAAAGAATTTAAAAAAGTACCCAGACCATAATAAACATAATAAACAAATAGCCAAAATTAAAATCAATATTGCTCTCAAATCACTAAAGTTCTGTCCTTTTGCCTGTTCTTTCATGATTTATAATTCAACCACCTTTATATTTTAATATATTACTTTTTACAATATTAGGCAAAAAGAACTGAACTCCTCCTTCTCTTTTCAAAAAAATAGAAAAAATATCCAATTTTAATTGGATATTTTTTCTATTAAGCTGATTCTATTTTTTAACTCTAGGTAACAAAATATTAAGCACTATACCAACCATCGCTGCTAAGCCCATACCCTGAAACTCTAAAGTTTTAATTTGATTAACTATAGTTTTAATTATCGCTACATTATCTAGATGTAGAAATTTAGCTATAGCAATAAAATCTATTATTAACGGTATTCCACTGATTCCAATGACCAAGATTGTTGATACAATTACTAAATTCCTATTTATACTCAAATCAACTTTATTATCAACTAAGGTTCTAAGTCCAATTGATGCTATCATTCCAAAGAGTAGAATTACAATCCCACCCATTACCGATTGGGGAATAGTCTGAATCAAGGCACCAATCTTTTGAATAAAGCTCATGGCAAAGACTATAACTGCAGCCATCTCTACAATCACTGGATTATAGACACCTGTTAAAGCCAAAACACCTATATTCTCTCCATAAGTTGTGTTAGGTGGACCTCCTGCTAAGGATGCAAAGGCTGTAGCAACCCCATCACCCAATAAAGTTCTATGCAAGCCTGGTTCTTCAATAAAGTTCTTATCCACAGTCTTTGATAATGCTAAGACATCACCTAAATGTTCTACCATAGTTACAATTGCTACTGGAGCAATTAAGGCAATCGCTGAGATACCTGCCCCCCAGGAATCTAAAGCAAAGATTGAATTAAACTCTGGTAGAGCAAACCAATTAGCTGAATGTATCGCCGACAGATCTACTAGACCATTAAAGAATGCAAAGATATATCCACTGATAATTCCAATCAAAATTGGAATTACTTTAAATATTCCTCTTCCCAAGACACTTACTCCAATAGTGACTGCTAAAGTAAAGATTGCTGTTGGCAGGTGGGTCACTGCCATATCCTTAGCCACTGGAGCTAAGCCCAATCCAATGGTCATAATTACAGGACCTACTACTACTGGTGGTAGGTAATTATCGATAAAGCCTGTTCCAATCTTACGAATCACCGCTGACATCACAATATAAATTATACCTGCTACAAAACAACCAAGTAAAGCTGCTGGTAAACCATAACCTTCTTTAGCTGCAATAATTGGACCGATAAAAGCAAATGAAGAACCTAAGTAAGCTGGTACTTGACCTTTAGTTATTACATGAAAAATCAAAGTTCCTACTCCAGATGTAAATAGAGCTACAGCCGGATTTAAACCAGTCAAGGTTGGAACCAATACTGTAGACCCAAACATTGCAAATAGATGTTGTACTGCCAATATTAAACCTTTAGATAAAGCTATATTATCTTTTGCTAATCTCTCTTTAACCATATTTATCTCCTCCTAGTATGCTGTCTAATAAAAAATCCCCAAGCCTGTGAGACTGGGGATTAAGGAGAGTCTGAATATAACTATATTCAGATTAAAACGCTCAATGATTCCCCTTATAGCCTCACAGGACTATTTTAAAAAGGACTATTGTTTATTATATTCTTTTAAAACTACTCCATCTTTGCCATCTACCTCTTTTAGATTAACACTAATTACTTCAGATTTAGATGTAGGTAAATTCTTTCCAACAAAGTCAGCTCTAATTGGCAGTTCACGATGGCCTCTGTCTACTAAAATAGCCAATTGTATGCTTTTAGGCCTACCTAAATCCATTAGGGCATCTAAGGCAGATCGAACCGTTCTACCAGTATAGAGCACGTCATCTACCAAAATAACCTTCTTGTCAGTAATATCTACAGGTATCTCGGTCTGATGAACGATAGGTTGATTGGCAATAGTAGTCAAATCATCACGATATAGAGTAATATCTAAAATTCCTCTAGGAACCTGCTTTCCTTCTATCTCTTCTAACTTACTAGTAATCCTTTTTGCTAGAGGAACTCCACGAGTTCTAATTCCAATGATTATAACATCTTCTAACCCTTCATTCTTCTCAATTATCTCATGAGAGATACGGGTCAAAGCACGTCTAATCCCATCACTATCTATTAATTCCTTTTTTACTTTTAACTCCATCTTTATTCCTCCTAAACAGAATAATCTATGAGCCTATAAAAAAAGCCTTCTTACACTAGTAAGAAGGCTGAATAATCTGAATAAAACCCAATTATAAATAAATAATAAAAAACTTATAATTGAATCTCTGCGCCCCTTACTAGTCTCACTGGACTAATTTAAAAAGGTTTTAAAAAATCGTTATTTCTTCTTTTCTAAGAAAGTATATCAAATAAATTCACTTATGTCAACAAGACTTTCCAATCTTCTTAAAATTTATTCAAGACTATCTAAAATTTCTCTCATATCATCTAACAAAGGTGCTTCAAATTCGACCCATTCTCCTGTTTTAGGATGATAAAATCCTAAAAGATGGGAGTGTAGCATCTGGCGTTTAACATCCAAAGTCTTTTGACTATATCCATATAACCCATCACCAACCACTGGATGGCCCATATAGTCCATATGTAGACGAATCTGATGGGTTCTACCAGTCTCTAAATTAACCTCCACTAGCGAGTGTTTATCATAACGTTTAAGAACTTTAAAAGTAGAGACTGCTTTCTTACTATTCTTGCTAGTAACAGCCATCTTCTTTCTATCTTTAGAGTCACGCCCAATAGCAGCATCTATCTTACCTTTTTTATACTTGACCTTTCCTTCAACTAAGGTCAAATATACCTTCTTAGTATCCCTCTCTTTAAATTGCTCTGTCAAATTAAGATGAGCCTCATCATTTTTTGCAACTACCATTGCACCTGAGGTATCCTTATCGAGTCTATGTACAATCCCTGGTCTAATTACCCCATTAATCCCCGATAAATTATCACAATGGTATAATAGAGCATTAACCAAAGTCCCATCCTCATTACCAGGTGCAGGATGAACTACTAAATCAGGCTGTTTATTGATAACAACTATATCATCATCTTCATAGATAATATTTAAAGGTATATTCTCAGCCTCTACCTCCAGCTCTTCAGGTTCTGGAACAAGTAGCTCTAGCTTATCACCAGCTGATAGTTTATAACTCTTCTTAACAGGACTACCATTGACTAAAACCTTATCATCATCGATTAATTCCTGCAAATAGCTCCTTGATAAATCATCATTCTTTTTAGATAAAAATTTATCCACTCTTTTATTAGTATAATCAGTTTCAATTATAAATTCTCGTTTATCTTTCATCAGTTATCACTCCGTCTAACAAATTTAATGTAATACAATTAGTGAAAGTGTGAGTAAATTCAAGACAATTTAAAAGATTTAACAACCTCTAATCATCAGATCAGATATATTCCTTAATTAAGGATTTTTACTAATTACTTATCACTTACTCTTAACTCGTTACTAATTACTATTATTCCCTTGATCAACAATTAAAATCCAATAACTAAAAATTATCACTGCAACTACAATTGCTGAATCAGCAATATTAAAGACAGGCCAAACTCTAAAATCAAAGAAATCAACTACAAAACCTAATCTAACTCTGTCGATAAAATTACCAACAGTACCACCTAAAGCCATTCCCAAAGCTACTTTATTCCAAGTACTCCCTAATGGTAATTGGCGATAAAAATAAAACAACAATGCCAATACCGCTAAAGTAATGATTATAAAGAAAGGTAATTGATTCTGTAAAATGCCAAAGGCAGCTCCTCTGTTCTGGACATAAGTCAAATGAAAGACATTTTGAATAATTGGGATAGATTCTCCTAGATTAAAGTTAGTTAGGACTAGATGTTTTGTAAATTGATCTAATAATATAATAACCAAAAAAGCAACAAAAATCAGCATAGCTTCAACTCCATTCATTAAAATAATCTACTTTATTGTAGAAGCAACTTACATTTTAGCATAGATAACAAAAAAAAACAATAAACCAAATCTAGCTCTACTTTATTATCTCTTCAATCAAAGTTTAATATTATACTTATTCAGCTTCTATGATAAAATACAAAAATTTCGTTATATAGAGATATTACGACACTTTTGAGTTGATAGTTGATAGTGTGTAGTGGATAGTTAAAGGACTAAAAACCTATATTTAAATGGTTTTGAACTTAACTATCAACTGTCAATTATCAACTATACACTGAAGTAAAAAAGTGTCCCAATATACCCATTAAGTCTCACTCTAAAATTGAACACCTATATTATTTAAACTAGCAGTTATCAACTCTTAATTCAACAGTGCAAATAATAGTGGAGCAATAATCACAGTAGTTAATCCAGCTACTCCAATAGCCAAGCTACTCATAGCACCTTCTGTCTCACCTAATTCCATAGCTCTAGTAGTTCCTATTGCATGAGCTGCAGTCCCTATGGCAATTCCTACAGCAACTTCATCTCTTACTCTAAATAAATGACAGATAAAAGGTCCTATAACTGCACCAAAGATTCCTGTGGCTATTATTACCGCTACAGTAATTGAAGGTATCCCTCCAATCTGCTTAGAGATTTCAATCCCAATTGGAGTGGTTACAGATTTTGGAATTAATGATGTTCCAATTTGGCTATTTAATCCAAAGAGCTTACTTAAGAAGAATACACTGATAATTCCACTTAAACACCCTACAATAATTCCTCCTAATATAGGTAGCAGATTTGATTTCAAAAGTTCAAACTGCTTATACAGAGGAACTGCCAAAATTACAGTCGCAGGTCCTAAAAAGAAGGATAATAAATCTCCTCCTTGATTATAGTATTTAATATCAATATGAAAGGTGGACAATAACCAGATAATCAATGCTATACTAATCAATAGAGGATTAAAAAGAGAAATTTTAGTCCTTCTATATAGATAGAGTCCAACCTCAAAGGATAGAATGGAAATAATCAGCCCAAAATAAGGTGTATTCAAAAAATCTATCATAATGATCGTCTCCTCTTTAAAAATTGAATAGTTAAACCTGTAACAATAATAACAATTATCGTTGAAATCAAGATAATAGCAAGGATAGGAAACCATTCTTCTCTCAGTAAGTCCAGATTATTAATCAAACTAATTCCTGGAGGTACAAAAAAGAGTGCTAAGTGATCTAATAAGAACTTAGCTATTCCATCTATCATCTCTAATTTAATAATACCTTTGGCAAGTAGCGCTAAAAGAACAAGCATACCAATTACACTACCTGGTATTGGTAGGTTGAAAAATTTATTGATAGCTTCTCCTGCCAAACAAATAACTAATATAATACATAACTGCCTAAATAACTTCAATTTATCACCTCTTTTAATACTTATAGACTTATTAAAATAAATTCAAGTCTTATCTTCAACCTCTAATTATTTTAACAATTACTTCCTACTGAATAATTATAACAAACATATGTAATGTATCTAAATTTAAAATAAAACTTAATGGGGATAATGCGACAGTTTAAGTTTTAGCTACGGGTTTTAACCCGTAGTGTAACATGTCATCATCACCACAGGTTGAAACCTGTGGCTAGTAAATTTATCATTATAAAAAGTGTCGCACTATCTCAATATAACACCATAATTAAATCTTATTCTAGATTCACGAATCTCTATCTAAAACCTAATAAAGGTATCAAATAATTAAACATGCTTATATTTTAACATATTTACAATAAAAAACAAGAGAGTAAGTCAATGCTTACTCCCATTCTTTTCTCCTTCTCTTCTGCCTTTGACCAGTTAGATAATCATCCTCCTCAGCTACCTCTCCATCACCTAGGCTGGTATCCATAATCCCATCTCCCCAATCGACCATCCCTTGACCTTCATCAGCATCGATATAGGTATCCTCATAATTAACTGCACCTGGAATATCAGAAGGGGTATTAGAGGTACCATATCTTGCTACATCCTGCCAAGTATCTTCACCATCATAGCCATTATAATCTTTTGGTTCTCCACCAGTAGCTCCAATATCGTCATTCATAGCGAAGGGGTTTCCATTATGGAGAGAATCTATAGCATTCTCTTCAATTGGACGAGAGTTGTGTCCATTTGTACCAATTCTTAATTCACTTTTAGACTTACAGTCAAAACAGAAAGTACTATATGGCATAGCCTCTAAACGCTCTGGATTAATGGCTTTACCACAGGAGTCACAATGACCATATTCTCCTGTTTCAATCTTCTCTAAAGCATCATTAATCATCTGCAATATTAACTTAGCATTATCCCTTAACCCTATATCTTTCTCACGTTCAAAAGTATCACTCCCACCATCACCAGGATGATTATCATAAAAAGATAATTCACCTGTTGAATCTCTTAAACTATTAGTTAAACCTTCATATCCTTTATCATTAAATCCTTCAATCTGATTTAAGATACTCTGCTTTTCCCATAATAACTTTTTCTTATAGTAGTCTAAATCTGGCATAATTTATTATCCCACCTCAATTAATGATAGTGTCTAAAGAGTAAACTGTAATCATTTCAGCTAGTACTGTTAGTGCTTTGTATTGTCTCTTTACTATCATTCATTAATTTACCCCAAAATAGTTAATTTAATTATAGAGTTTTTAAAAAGTGAGTTAAAACTAAGTTTGAGCATAAGTTTTAGATAAATATATTTAAGGCAATATTAATCGAATTTAAAAATTTCAAGATAGATATATTAAAATACCTTTTGAGTTTACAATGTACAGTGTACAGTTAAAATTCCAATAAATCCACATTCTTTAATTCTAAAAGTATGCTCCAAATAAAAAACACCCATCTTCTGCCAAGTGTTTTACATTACATTTTTCTGTTCCTAATGAGGTAAGTTTATTTTGGAGTTATCTGCTATTTTAAATCTTAATTTCCAATAAAATTGCTTATTATATCATTTAATTATATAATATTTGTAAAGAGGTGAATGACATTGAAAATTAATAAGTTTTTATTGC
>Ga0163226_1000023_pt1 | contig 32584 bp, 26 predicted proteins | sample MSEWel2016_07_13_2_FD_113144 | JGI IMG/M metagenome (GOLD analysis project Ga0163226, IMG submission 113144) | Subsurface microbial communities from deep shales in West Virginia, USA - MSEEL Well Study Marcellus 5H_2016_07_13 ...
ACCAAATTAATAATTTCAAAACGAATATGTAAAAATTTTAAATAAACATTATTTTAAATGCTGGTCTTATTATAACACAAAATGAATAAATTGCAACTTTAGTATATTAAATTTTCAGATTTTATTTATAATTAAAACTATTTTCACTCTTAAATGTAAAGTTTTTTATAGATAAAATTCTATCTATAATTCCTCGTCTGCTTTACTATTATTTCAATTATAAGAGAAGATTTATAAATTATCCTTAATTATTAAAAGGATTATATTTAGCCATAAAATTAAACATATTTATCCTAAAACATAAGCTATAAACATATAAAGCCAATTGTATAATTAATCAATATTAATTATAAAAATTCACTCAAAAAGGTAATCCAAATTGGATTACCCCTTAAATAATTAAAATTTTATTCACTTTAAAGGAGAAGTTAAATCAGAAATGATCTCTCCTACATTATTAATAAAGTCAGCTTCGCTCTCTGGAAGCAATTCTAAATTCTCCTCTAATCTCTTAATAATAGCACTACCAACGATAGCTCCATCAGCAAAATTGCTAACTTCTTTAACATGTTCAGCCTTAGAAATTCCAAAGCCAACTGCTACTGGAGTTGAAGTTAGGGATTTAATCTCCTCTACCTTTTTTTTGACCTCTTTAGAGACCTCTCCTCTCTCTCCTGTAGTCCCTAAAGTAGCCACTGCATAGATAAAACCTTGTGAATTCTCGGCTAACTCTTTAATTCTTTTTGGAGAGCTATTTAAAGCTACTAATGAAATAATATCTACTCCATTACTTAAGTTTCTTAACTCCTCATCTTCACCCATTGGCAAGTCAGGAATAATCAAACCATCCACACCAACCTCTTCACATCTTTTGATCAGTCTATCTAAGCCATAATTGAAAATAGAATTAAAATATCCCATCAAGACTATTGGAATTTGACTCTCACTTCTAATTTCTCTAACCAATTCGAAGATATCTCCAAGATTAGTTCTATGAACTAAACTTCTCTTTCCTGCCCTTTGAATAGTAGGCCCATCTGCTAGAGGGTTGGAAAAAGGAATCCCTAACTCTATTATATCTGCTCCATTTTTCTGGGCTTCTAAGACCAACTCTTTTGTTAATTCTAAAGTAGGATCACCTGCCATCAAGAAAGGAATAAAGGCCTTTTGACCTCTATCCTGTAACCTATCAAAAGTAGTAGCAATTCTACTCACTACAACTCAACTCCCAATCTATCCCTACAAGTCCTAAGGGACTCTTCGTAATACCTTAATCTCATTTATATCTACTCCTAATTATTATTTTTCATTATTATTTAATCTTTATAGCTCTACTCCTAATCTATCTGCCAAGGTATAAACATCCTTGTCTCCTCTTCCAGATAGATTCATAACAATAATCTGATCTTGGTCCAATTGAGGAGCCAATTTAAGAACATGGGCAATAGCATGAGAACTCTCTAAAGCTGGAATAATACCTTCACTTTCAGATAAGACTTGGAAAGCATTTACCGCTTCATCATCAGTCACAGAAACATATTTAGCTCGACCAATGTCCTTTAAATAACTATGCTCAGGACCTACACCTGGATAATCCAACCCTGCAGAGATAGAGTGAACAGGCATAATCTGACCATGATCATCTTGTAATACATAAGTCTTAAATCCATGAATAATCCCTTTGCTTCCTTTAGCCATCGTTGCTGCATGCTTATCAGTATCTACACCTAAACCAGCTGCCTCTACACCAATCATCTTAACATCCTCATCTTCAACAAATGGATAGAATAACCCTATAGCATTGCTTCCTCCACCGACACAAGCTACTAGATAATCAGGTAATCTTCCCTCTTGTTCAAGAATCTGCTCTCTAGCTTCTTCTCCAATCATTGATTGGAAATCACGAACTATTGTTGGATATGGATGTGGTCCTACTGCTGAACCTAATAGATAGAAAGTATCGTCTATTCTCTCTACCCAATTTCTTAAAGCAACATCTACTGCATCACTTAAAGTTTGAGTACCTTCTGTTACTGGAGTTACTTTAGCACCTAATAATTTCATTCTAAATACATTTAAGGCTTGGCGCTGTACATCCTCTGCACCCATAAAGATTTCACATTCCATCCCAAACATTGCAGCTACCGTAGCTGTAGCTACACCATGTTGACCCGCTCCAGTCTCAGCTATCACTCTCTTCTTGCCCATTCTTTTAGCTAATAGAGCTTGACCTAGAGCATTGTTGATTTTATGTGCTCCCATATGGTTAAGGTCTTCGCGCTTTAAATAAATTTTAGCTCCACCTAACTTCTTAGTTAGACGCTCAGCATAGTATAATGGGTTAGCTCGCCCAACATACTGTTTCAAATAATAGTCAAATTCCTCTTGAAATTCAGGGTCATTCTTGTATTTATCATAAGCCTCTTCTAACTCTTCTAAAGCTGGAATAATCAATTCTGGAACATACTTACCACCAAATTCGCCAAATAATCCTTTAACATTATCTTTTAACTCTGCACTCATCTCTTCTCATCTCCTTATTTTGATTATTATAGCTCAATACCTAAACTATCTGCTACAGTGTACACATCTTTGTCACCACGACCAGAAAGGTTGACAACTATAATTTGGTCTTGCTCAAGCTCTTTTGCCAATTTTAAAGTATAAGCTACAGCATGAGAACTCTCTAAAGCTGGAATAATCCCCTCTAATTTAGATAATAATTGAAAGGCTTCTAAGGCTTCTGCATCAGTAGCTGAGACATATTTAGCCCGATTAATATCTCTTAGATAACTATGTTCAGGACCTATACCTGGATAGTCTAAACCTGCTGAAATAGAATACGCCGGTAAAATCTGACCATATTCATCCTGTAATACATAAGTTTTACCACCATGAATAATACCTTTAGTCCCTTTAGTTAAGGTAGCAGCATGATTGCCAGTATCTACACCATGGCCTGCTGCTTCTACTCCAATCATCTTGACACCCTTATCTTCAATAAAAGGATAGAATAAGCCAATAGCATTACTTCCTCCACCAACACAGGCTATTAAATAATTGGGTAATCTTCCTTCTTGCTCAAGAATCTGATCTTTAGCTTCATACCCAATTACTGATTGGAAGTCACGAACTATTGTTGGATATGGATGGGGCCCTGCTGCTGTCCCAAACAGACAGAAGGTATCATCTATTCTCTCTACCCAGTTTCTAAAAACAACATCTGCAGCATCACTTAAAGTACCTGTTCCTTCTGTAACTGGAGTTACTTTAGCTCCCAATAACCTCATTCTAAATACATTCAAGGCTTGGCGCTGTATATCCTCTGCTCCCATAAAGATTTCACATTCCATCCCAAACATAGCTGCTACAGTAGCTGTTGCTACACCATGCTGCCCTGCTCCTGTTTCAGCTATGATTCTCTTCTTGCCCATCCGTTTAGCCAGAAGAACTTGACCCAAAGCATTATTAATCTTATGTGCCCCAGTATGATTCAGGTCTTCACGCTTTAAATAGACCTTTGCTCCCCCTAATTTCTCAGTCAAACGTTCAGCATAATATAATGGATTGGCTCTTCCTACATACTGCTTTAAATAATAGTCCAATTCCTGTTGAAATTCAGCATCATCCTTATATTTAGCATAAGCTTCATCTAGCTCATCTAAAGCTGCAATCATCAATTCTGGTACATACTTACCACCAAATTCACCAAATTGACCTCTTCTCTCACTTTTTAAATTTGCACTCATCTCTTCTCATCTCCTCTAGATTATTTTTTATTATAAGTGTCTGTGTGAGTGGATTCATATAATAATGAAATTTAATGAAGATATTTGCGACAATTCTAGGAATCAGTTATCAAGAATCTGGAATCTGTTAAGCATACTGGTTACTGATTCCAGATTACTGACAACTAAATTATCACATTATCTATCTAAAGCTTCATTTTCAAATCACACTCACACTCCACACTCTTACTTTTTTACTCTGCTAATAAACTCTTCTAATCTCTTCTTATCCTTAATTCCAGCTTGTGCTTCAACTCCACTACTAACATCTACTCCATAAGGATTGACTGAACTTATTGCTTCCTTAACATTATCAGGATTTAAGCCACCTGCTATGATAATATCACCATATCTCTTAGCCTCTTTAGCAAGCTCCCAATTAAAAGTCTTACCTATACCTCCTAGCTTATTAGGATGGTAGGTATCAAGTAGATATTTATCAACCTGATACTCCCTTAATCGCTCTAAATAACTCTCATCTTTGACTCTAAAAGCCTTAATAACTGGCAAATCAAACTCCTGACAATATTCTGGACTTTCATCACCATGAAGTTGTAGGTAATCTAAAGGGCAACTACTAATTATCCTCTGTACCTCTTCTAACGACTGGTTAGCAAAGACCCCTACCTTCTTAACATCCTCTGGTAGTTGCTCAATGATCTCCTTTATCTTATCAGGACCAACCTGTCTAGGACTCTTAGCAAAGATAAATCCTAAATAATCAGCCCCATATTTAACGACTAATTTAGCATCTTCTAAATTAGTAATCCCACAGATCTTAATTTTGACCATATTTACCACCTAACTTAAATAGTTGAGAGTTAGCAATGTACAATTTACAGTTAAATTTCAAAATCACCTATCCTCTTATAATCCAATATCTTAAAATGCTTTTAGTCTTTTTAAATATTTTAACTATACACTATACACTATCACCTGTTATTCTATCCTACTAACTCCTTTACCTTAGTAGAGATATTACTGCTTCTCATTAGTGCTTCTCCTACCAAAATACCATCAATCCCATGCTTAGTCAGTAACTTAACATCATTTCTGTTCTTAATTCCACTTTCACTAATAACTACCTTATCTTGAGGAATTAATCTTTTTAATCCTAAGGTTGTCGCTAAGTCAACCTCAAATACCCTTAAATCTCGATTATTAATTCCAATTATATCACAATCTTCCTGTAAAGCAAGGGTCAATTCTCGTCTATTGTGAACCTCTACTAGAACATCTAAACCTAAGGATTTTGCTAAAGCTAAATACTCCTTCAATTGTTCTTGACTTAAAATAGCTACAATTAATAAAACTGCATCAGCACCACAGACTCTAGCTTGATAAATCTGATAAGGGTCGATAATAAAGTCTTTTCTTAGCAATGGTAAATCAACCTCTGCTTTTACCTCTGTCAAATAATCTAGCTTCCCCTTAAAGAACTCCTCATCAGTTAAGACTGATAATACTTTAGCTCCTGCCAGTTGATACTCTTTAGCAATAGCAATAGGATTAAAGTCTTCCCGAATTATTCCCTTAGACGGTGAAGCCTTCTTGATTTCAGCAATCAAGCTCATTCCATCAGCCTCTAAAGCTCCTTTAAAGTCTCTCGTATCTTCCAAACTCTCAATCTTCTGCTTTAACTCTGCTAAACTAACTTCTTGTTTCTGCTGCTCTACTTCTAATTTCTTATGTCTGACTATCTTATCTAAAATCAATTTAGCTTACCTCCTTAGCCAATCGGTTAGTTACGTCAACTAGCTCTTCTAACTTCTTCAAAGCCAAACCTTCATCTATTATTTTAGCAGCCAACTCTATTCCTTCAATTAGACTCTCAGCTTTATCTGCTGCTACTAAAGCTGCTGCTGCATTTAATATCACAATATCCCTCTTCTTACCAACCTTACCCTTAAGAATATCTAAAGTAATCTTAGCATTCTCTTGAGGCTTTCCTCCTGCTAAATCTTCTATAGTAGCTTCTTTTAAACCTAATTTAGTTGGATGAATATTATAAGTTCTTATTTCACCATCTTTAAGTTGACTAACTTTAGTCTCTCCGACTGTTGATAACTCATCTAAACCAACCATACCATGGACTACAAAAGCTGACTTGACACCCAAATTCTTCAGCACATAAGCAATTGGTTCTGTTAATTCAGGGCTATAAACTCCCAATAACTGTATTTCTGCCTGAGCAGGATTGGTCAAAGGTCCTAAGAGATTGAAGATAGTCCTAGCTCCTATCTCTTTTCTTGGCCCAATAGCATACTTCATTGCTTGATGGAAGACAGGTGCATACATAAATCCTATCCCAATCTCATCAATGCAACTTCCTACTTGAACTGGTGAGAGATTAAGGTTGACCCCTAATTTCTCTAACAAATCAGCACTCCCACTCTTACTAGAGACTGAACGATTACCATGCTTAGCCACAGCTACTCCTGCTGCTGCCACCACAAAGGCAGTAGTAGTTGAGATATTAAAAGTGTTCAGCTTATCTCCACCAGTACCACAGACATCTACTAATATTTTTTGGTTGCTCTTTATTTTAGCAGCCTTCTCTCTCATCACCAAAGCTGCCCCTGTTATCTCCTCAATAGTCTCACCTTTCATTCTCAAGGCTGTAATAAAACTAGCTATCTGAGCTTCAGTAGCTTTTCCACTCATAATAGCTTCCATAGTTTCTCTAGTCTCTTCAATTGATAAATCCTCTCCATTTATCACCTGATTAATCACTCTTCTCATCTCTGCTCATCCTCCTATTTAGTTAATGCAAAGTTAATAGTTTACAGTCAAATTCAAAAGATAAAAAAATATTTCAGCAACGAATCTTGCTAATCAACCCGAATCTAAACCTAAAATAAGATTAATAAAATTTTTTATTCTTGTGATTCGTATTAATTTGTTGCTAATTCTTTTGATTTTCATTAATTAATATTACTAAATCTCAATTTTAAGAAAGTTACTGACAATCTCCTTACCTGTCTTGCTCATTATCGATTCAGGATGGAACTGTAGCCCATATAAGTCCTTCTCTTGATCCTCAATTGCCATGATTATTCCATCTTCAGTCTCAGCAGTAATTTCAAAATTATTACTTAAGGTATCTCGGTCAATAATTAAAGAATGATAACGAGTTGCTTCAAAATCACCTATTCCTGCTAAAATACCTTTATCTTTATTAATTATTTTAGATACCTTCCCATGGATTAGTTCTGGTGCTTTGATTATCTTAGCTCCAAAGGCTGCTCCCATAGTCTGGTGACCTAAGCAGATTCCTAAAATTGGTATCTCCCCTGCTAACTCTTTGACTAAATCCAAAGATATCCCTGCATCCTCTGGTCTACCTGGTCCTGGCGAGATAATTATCCTCTTAGGTGCTAACTCTCTAATCCTATCTACAGTAATCTTGTCATTTCTTATAACCTCAATCTCATGTTCCATCTCTCCAATCAACTGTACCAAATTATAAGTAAAGGAATCATAATTATCGATTACTAAAATCATTAATAGGCACCTCCTTCAGCTAACCTTACCGCTTCCAATAATGCCTGTGCTTTATTTAGGGTTTCTTGATATTCAAACTCTGGATCCGAATCTGCGACAATACCAGCCCCTGCCTGAACATATGCCTTCTTATCTTTAATAACCATAGTTCTAATCGTAATACAACTATCTAAATTTCCAGAATAACCAAAGTAGCCAATACTTCCTCCATAAGGACCTCTGCGAGTACTCTCTAGCTCATCAATAATCTCCATTGCTCTAATCTTAGGAGCACCGGATAAGGTTCCTGCGGGAAAACAAGACTGTAAACCAGAATAGATATCCTCATTATTTTTTAACTTACCTTGAACATCAGAGACGATATGCATTACATGGGAATAATATTCAATCTCCATCAGCCTACTAACCTCTACACTACCATACTCACTGACCTTTCCAATATCATTACGCCCTAAATCTACTAGCATAATGTGTTCTGCTAACTCCTTCTCATCACCTAATAAATCGCAAGCTAGCTCTTTATCTTCTTGACTATCCTTTCCTCTCTTTCTAGTTCCAGCAATCGGTCTATTCTCAATAACTCCATCCTCTACCCTTACTAGAAGCTCTGGTGAAGAACCAACAATCTCAAAATCTACAAAATCTAGATAATACATATAAGGGGAAGGATTGACCCTTCTTAGCTGACGATAAATATCAAAAGACCCTGCAGTTATAGGAACTTCCAAACGTTGAGAGAGAACTACTTGAAAGATATCCCCTTCTCTAATATAATCTTTAGCCTTATCTACATTCTCCATAAAATCTTCTTTACTAATATTAGACTTAAAGTCTAACTCCTTTGATTTAACTTCTGATTTTCTCTCTTCTTTAAGAGGACTAGCTAACTTGCTAATTATCTCATCGATCTTCTCTTTAGCTAGTTCATAGTCATTTTCAAGCTCATCACTTACTTTAACATTAGTAACTACTTTGATACTGTGATGTAAATGATCAAAGATTACTAAAGTATCACTTAAGATAAAGTTCATCTCTGGTAGAGCTAAGTCATCTTTATTATTTTGGGGTATATTCTCAAAATATTTAACAACATCATAACCTAAATACCCAACAGCACCACCATAAAATAGTGGCAAGCCTTCAACCTCTACCGATTGATACCCAGATAAAATATCCTTTAAATCCTGTAATGGATTCTCTGTATCTCTACTCTTTAATATCTTGCCAGAGCTATCCTTCACTACTAATTGACCATCCTTAGAGCCGACTATTGCATGATAATCAATCCCAATAAAGGAATAGCGCCCTATCTTCTGTCCCTGTTCTACACTTTCTAGTAGATAAGAGTAACCCTCACCCTTCAATTTCTTAAAAACAGATACTGGAGTCTCCATATCGGCAACTATCTCTTTATAGACTGGGATTATATTTCCTTCTTTGCTCATCTCTACAAACTCTTCTCGTCTCGGTTGATACATCTAATTTCCTCCTTTTTACTTAATATGAACTTTTTTGAAGCACAAATGAAATCCGATTTTAAATACTTCTGATGAACTTTCTCATTTATTATTCTTAAATTCATCCATTTCCATAGTAATAAACTGTGCAATCATTTCGCGATATAGCTTTTCAATCATATCTGGATTAGCTCCATATTGGTCGGCAAGAGTTCTAACCCTATCAATAACAGCTTCCAATCTTTTAGGTGCCCTTACTTCATTAGTATTCTGTTTAAATTTTGAAGCTTGTGCAACATAAGCCCCCCGTTCACCAATTAACTTAATAATCTGGCAATCAATTCTATCAATATTTTCTCTTACCTCTTTTAAACTATTACACTCCATAGTTAAAACCTTCTTTCTATTGATAGATTAAATGAATTCTAAAACTAGTGAACCTTAAGTTCAAAAAATCATAAATAAAAAAGGCCACCAGACTAAAGTCTGATGACCTTGGAATATGTATAATAATACCTGTAATTAGATACAGATATACTTACCCCTTGGCTAATCTCACACTCTACTCATCTCAACTCTACTCTTCTCAGCTAATCATATTCAGTTTTAAATTCAGTTTCTCTCATCTCATCTATTATCTAATCTTTACTAATCTTTTACTTGTAGATTATCAACTTTTTTATTCTGATTCTACACTACCATGTTTTGTCATCATCTCAGCTTTTCCTCTAATCTTAATTGCAGATGTATGTTCTGTAAATTGAGCAACCATTACTTCACCAGCATCCAATTTCTCTGTATGATGAAATTTGGTCTGTTGCCCACGAGTTAAACCTATAATAGTAACTCCATCCTCTAAGGCTTTAATTACTATATATTCTTCACTTTTTGGTATATTCATTATTGCCTCCTTAATGAAAACACTTAGTTAATATTATGATATACAAATTTAGTAGATGTGTCAATAGTATATTAATAATTTACCAACTGATAAATTTAAATTATTAGTAGTCTTCTCCTCTATCTAGCCATAAAATAAGTATAACTCCCAAAACAAATCCTATAACCTCTAAAAGACCAATCGGATCTGGAATAACACTTCTCATCGATCCCAAAATCAACCCTGTTAAAAATGCCATCAATAACGAATTATAATGTTCCAATAAGTAAGATAATACCCAAGAAAAACTCAACAACCCTACTACTACTCCAAAGCCAAAAGAGATTATTATAGGCAAATCAAGAGTAGTAATTGCCTGTAAAACCCCTTGATATAATCCCAACATAATAAGAATTGTTCCACCACTAACTCCTGGCAGTATCATAGCTACACTACCAATAGCTCCTCCAAAAAAGAATTTAAATAAAGATATTCCCTCAACAGAAATTTTAGTATCAATATCTACTGAATAAAAATAGGCTATAAATAATCCTAACAGAACCAATCCAACTGTTTTGACATTAAAACTCTCTATCTGTCTTGCAGTTACCTTACTTGAGGCAAAGATTAACCCAAGTAAAAAAGCAATTAAAAATCCTCGATAACTACTCTCTAATAAACCAGTAATCACTTTTGAACCAAGTAAAACTCCTAATAGAGCACCTGCCCCAACTGGAACCAACACTCTTAAATTTATTCTTTTAATCCCATTAATTAGTCTCTCATATATCCCTGAAACTAAAGCAATAGTTCCACCACTAATACCTGGCAAAGTATTAGAAATACCAATTGGAATCCCTTTGATTAATAATTCTAAAAAATCATTCATAAGACCACCTCAATTTTATAATTACTCTATATTTTATTTTATATGTAATCTAGCTAAGCAATTCCAAAATTTGCATTATATCTTTAGTAATATAATAATATTAAAACAGTGTGAGTTATGAATATGAGCAAAATCAAAAAAAACAACTCATACCCACACAGATACTCACACTGCCCTAATAACTTCCAAACTCACCTTTATACTTCTTAAGTAGAAACTTCAATAAACTTTTTTCAGCTTTATATTCATTTATAGGTTTAGCAGGTGAACCAATTACAGTAACTCCATTACCTACAACTCTACCATAAGGAACAGTAGCTCCAGAACCAACAGTTGCACCATCACAGACTGTAGCCGTATGAACAACAGCATTAGAGCCAATCATAACTTTAGAACCGATCTTTCCTCCTACAATAGCACCACTACCAATAAAGGTTCCTGAATCTATAACAGTATAAATAACTTGCCTATCTGCATCAGATTCTATTTCTGCTTTTTTACGACCTACATTAAAGATACGAGACATAGGCCCTATTCTCACACCATCTTTAATCTGAACATTACTCTCAATATTAGCAGCAGTACCAATTGAAACACTATCTCCAATAGATACATTGGCCCTAATTGTCACATTCTCTTCAATGGTAACATTGTCACCAATACTAACATTATTACCTATGATAGCCCCTGTACCAATATGACAATTATCTCCAATAACTGTATGGCCTCTAACAACTACACCACTACCTATAAAGGTTCCTTCTCCAACCCTAACATCTTCTTGCAAGATAGCATTTCCTACAATCCTACTCATAGAACCTACTTCTACACCATCATAAAGTTCTGACAATGAACTAACACTAGCAGTGGGAGCTAGAGTAATATCTCTGACCAGCTTATCTTTAATTGGATTATTATACTCTAATACTGGAGTGATTGCAATCACTGGATCAAGGCTACTCTCTCTAATCAGCTTTAAGACCTCTTCCTTCTGCCCTTTAGGCACAATCGTAGCAAACTCCAATTTACGACCATCACTCTGCTTAACTACCTTAATCGAATAATCTAATTTATGATAATTAAATATATGCCTTAGCCTATAACTTACTGTCCCTCTGACTGTAGCAATAATCTGATAATAATCCATCTTCCCACTCCCTTTACTAATTAACAATGTACAATTGACAATATACAATTAAATTTAGGTTAAACAACTAAATGATTATTCTTCTATATAATTTGAACTAATGTTTTTCTTTAAAGAATCGAAAGGTCTTTTTTGCAACGAATTACACTAATAAAAAGCAAAAAGAATAAATTAATAGTTTAGAATTTTCTTTGTTTTAAATTCGCTATATTCGTTGCTAAATAAGTTGAATTATTGATTTTTAATTAATGAAATTATTTAATTCAATCTATATAATTGTCAATTGTACATTGTATACTGTTAATTATTAAGATACTTCTCTTTCTTCCTCTTCCTGCTCATTTCTCTTTTGATGGGCAATTCTAGCTGATGCTGCTGAAGCGATTCCTGCTACTAAATCATCCAAGAAAGTATTAACATTATCTTTACTTGTATCTAATCTTTCCATCACTCCAAACTTGTTCTTATCTAAATATCCAAAGCTAGTAAAACCGATGGTTCCATAGATATTAGCAATAGCTAAAGCTAAGCTCTCATCAACTCCATATAAGGGCTCATCCCTTTTAATAATACTAGCAAGAGGCTCCTCTACTTTCCCCTCTTCTGTTAATTTATCTAAAGCTATTCCTGTCAATAAGGTATATTGTACCTCTCTTTTTTCTAAAACACTATGCACAGACTCTAAGCATTCTTCTATGTTCAAGTTATCACTATAAGGCTTTTGTAGGGCATAAACAATCTCTGCAATCTCTTGTATTTGAACTCCTCTTTCTTCTAATTTTTCAATAATTATCTCCTTCATCTAATCTCCCCCTCTTTAATTTATACATATATTATATGATGTTAGATTTAAACTAGTTACACTTTTTTGGATTTAGCCCATATATTGTTAGGTTGACGATCATATTCATTCAATTACTAGTGATAGAATACTTTACTTCTAACTGCCCTAAATCCTTCTCTAAATTATGATTCATTCTAACCTTATAATTAGAAGACAATTTAACAATTATCCTCTTATCATTAATAAGTAGATGCAAATAAACTGTACTATCACCTTTATATCTTGAAAATATCTCCTTTAATTTATCTAATATCTCTTCACCTAGCACTTCTAATTGGACATGGAGAACCTCTTCATCAGAAATATTTTGCTTCTGCTCAAAATCACCGGATAAATCACCTAATCTGCTAGCAATGACCTTACCTTCATCATTCAACTTACCTTCAACTAAAATAACCTCATCTTCTAAGAGAAACTCTTGATACTTTTCATATATATTTGGAAAAACAATTACTTCAACCTCTCCAAACTCATCTTCCAAGGTTACAAAAGACATCTTCTTATGATTCTTAGTTAATATTTCGCGATTAGCAGTGATTAATCCTCCTAAGATAACCTTTTCTTTAAATTTTCCAGATCTTCTACTATCTAATGTTCTCTTAGCTTTAATCTTTGGTAGGTAATCTTTAATAGGATGTCCCGTTAGATAAAATCCTAACATCTCCTTTTCTAGGGCTAATAGCCTTCTTGAATCAAACTCCTCTATTTCAGGCACCTTTATTCCATCATCCATAAATTCATCCTCATTAAAAATATCAAAAAAGCTGGTCTGCCCATTACTTTTTTGTTTCTGTACCTGCTGAGCTTGGGTAAAGACCTTTTCTAATATCTCTAATGACTGAGAGCGATATAAATCTAAAGAATCAAAGGCACCTGCTTTAATTAAGCTCTCTATAACTCGATGGTTAACCTTAGATAGATCAACTCGTTCGCAAAAATCCTTTAAGTCTTTGAATTTTTCCTCTGCTCTTGCTTCAATAATTGCCTCAATCGCCTTTGAACCTACATTTTTAATCCCTGCTAATCCAAAGCGAATCTTGCCTTTCTCTACACTAAACTCTACTCCACTATAATTCACATTTGGAGGTAGTATCTCAATCTCCATCTTATTTAGCTCTGCTATATACTCAGATACTTTATCACTATTACCAATTACACTACTCATTAATGCAGCCATAAACTCTACTGGATAATGGGCCTTAAAATAAGCTGTCTGATATGAGATATACGCATAGGCTGTACTATGAGCCTTATTAAAACCATAACCACTAAAATATTCAATCAGCTCAAATAGATCTTCAGCTAGCTGTTGACTATATCCTCGATTGATAGCTCCATCTACTGTCTCATTACCATTGATAAATATCTCATAATGCTTTTTCATCTCTTCATGCTTTTTTTTGCCCATAACTCTTCTCAATAAATCTGCTTCTCCTAGAGAATATCCTGCAATCTTTTGGGCAATCTGCATTACCTGCTCTTGATATAAAATAACACCATAGGTTGGCTCTAATATCTCCTTTAAATCATCATGGGGATATTCAATCTCCTGCTTGCCATGGCGCCTAGCAATATAATCATCTACCATCCCACTTCCCAAAGGTCCTGGTCGATATAATGCCAGTAAAGCGATGATATCTTCAATCTCTTCAGGTTTCAGCTTAGAGATTAGTCTTCTCATCCCATCACTTTCTAGCTGAAATACTCCTAAGCTATCACCAGTACTTAACATCTCAAATACTCTCTTATCATCAAAAGGAATCTCAGATAACCTCAGCTCTATGTCCTGTGTCTTCTTAATCAAATCTAAAGTCTTATTAATTACCGTTAATGTTCTTAAGCCTAAAAAGTCCATCTTCAATAAACCCAAAGATTCTAAATCTCCCATGGGATATTGGGTAGTCACCTCGCCCTTACTCTGATAAAGAGGAGTATAATTAGTAATATCATCTTTAGTAATAATTACCCCTGCTGCATGGGTAGAAGCATGGCGGGTTAATCCCTCAATTTTTCTAGAATAATCTATAATCTTTTTAACTTGATAGTCCTTATGATATAAATTCTTCAGCTCTTCTGATTCATTTAATGCTTTATCAAGTGTGATTCCTAAAGAGTTAGGAATAGCTTTGGCTACCTTATCCCCTTTATCATAAGATATTCCCAAGGCTCTAGTCACATCTCTTATTGCTCCTTTGGCTGCCATCGTTCCAAAAGTGATAATCTGAGCTACTCGATCTTGTCCATATTTTTTGACTACATAATCTATTACCTCATCACGCCGCTCATAACAGAAATCAATATCAATCTTTTATACCCCCAATTTCTTGGTATTTAAAAGGGAATAGACCATATCTTTACCCTCAGCTATAACTTGTTAGGGTATCCCCCACTTCGAAATATTATTAAATATTCCTACTCTCCTATGAGATGGTCGTTGAAGTTTCTCCTATTCGGAGCTTACCTGCTGATTGTCCAATCTCTGTGATTTTTAAACCTTAACGCTTAAGCATATTTCATCTTTACGTGGTGGTTCACAAAGCTCTAAGGGGTTCCCAGCAATTCAAGGGACTTATCATTAACTATTTCTAATTAATTCGACAACACTGACTGCATAACTCTTTATATTTTTTATATTTTCTATCAAGATATAAATTAGCATTATGATAAATTAAATCAAGAAAATTTTTAACTTGTTTATTTCCACCTAATTCTAAAGTCATAACTATATCAGTTTTTCTTCTCTTATAATAACGATTGATATTAGCAATCTCATTAAGTTCTATGAATTCTTTTATATAATTAAGTATAGGAATGGTTCCGACAATTTTTACTCTATATTCTCTAGTATCTGTATTACAATAATTATCATAATCATAGATAGAACCATCACCATCGAAATATCCTCTAATGAAATGCGATACAAATTTTTCTTTTACTTTAGGTGGAGATAATTTAAAGGTTTTATGTTCTAACACACCATGTTTTTTTAAAGAATCAAAAATTTCCTCTCCAAAAATTTGAATACGACAATATTTTCCACCACCAAATTCATTTTCTTGTTGTTCATATTCATTAATTGGATAAGTCGCATTAATGCTATTTTTGAACTTTTTAAGATGATTCTTATCTTTTACGGATAATGCTAAACCAAAAGATTTATTATCACCATTTTTATGTCCTTCTTTATTCTTTCTTATATAACCATCTGCATAAATAAAACCCAACCAATAAGCTTTTTCTTGATTATTTATTTCTTTAAAATACCTCTTATCATAATGATATTTTCTACTATTTATTTTATTGCTCCTACGTTTGACATTAAGTTTATTCAATAAATAATAAATTTTACCAGGGGTAACATTATATTCTTTAGCAATAAAAAGACCACTTTTGCCTTCTAAATACATATCAATTATCTTTTTATAATCTTTTTCTCTAATTTCATTTGATGTTACCATTGACAAATCTCCTTTAAGAAAGTTATGCAATCAATTTATCTGGCATCGAGACACGAGCGGGATTTAAAAATCTTTCAAATAATAGATTATACTCTAATGGATCAATCTCTGTAATATCAAGTAGATAAGAAACTATACTTGAGGCAGCACTCCCTCTCCCTGGACCTACAATAATCTCATTATCCTTGGCATACTTAATAAAATCTCTAACAATTAAAAAATATGCGGGATACCCCATCTGATTAATTATACCTAATTCATACTCTAATCTCTCTTCAATCTCTGGGGTAAGCTCTTGATACTTGTCCTTTAATCCTTCATAAGCTAACTTCCGCAGATAGGACTCTAAAGACTCATCATCTGGCACCTGATAATCTGGTAATAAAATCTGATTAAAATCTAACTCTACATTACACCTCTGAGCAATTTCAACTGTATTTGAAATAGCTGTGGGATTATCTTTAAAGATCTCTTTCATCTCTTGGCTAGATTTAAAGTAAAACTGGTCATTGGGAAACTTCATCCTATTCTTATCATCAACATCCTTACCAGTCTGAATACATAAGAGCAGATCGTGTGCCTTATTATCATCCTGATTGAGATAATGGACATCATTGGTGGCTACCAAAGGAATCTCTAACTCTTGGCTTAACTTCACCAAACCCTTATTAGCTAGATGTTGATCAGCAAGACCATGATCTTGTAGCTCTAAAAAGAAGTTTCCCTCTCCAAAGATTCGTTGGTATTGCAATGCTACTTCTTTAGCTCTTTCCTGCTGATTATTCCTTACTAAAGTAGCTAGTTCTCCTGCCAGACAGCTACTTAAACAGATAATCCCTTCACTATAGTCACGCAAGAGGTTCTTATCAACTCTAGGCTTGTAATAAAAACCCTGTGTAAAGGATAAAGAAACTAACTTCAGTAGGTTTTGATAACCTTGATTATTTTCAGCTAATAAGACTAGATGAGCTAGCTTTCTATTATTGACATCCTTCTTAAGATGGTTATCAGCAACATAAACCTCACAACCAATAATCGGCTTAATCCCCTCTTTTTTTGCCTGCCGATAAAAATCTACTGCCCCATACATTACTCCATGATCGGTCATAGCAACAGCAGGCATATTGTACTGTTTTGCCTTCCTCATTAAATCCTTGATTCTAACAGCACCATCTAATAAACTATACTCCGTATGCAAATGTAGATGAACAAATTCTTCCATAGATTACACCTCCCTGAATCTTAAATATAATTTCTATTTATTAATTAACAATTGACTATATAGAAGGATAGTGCGACAGTTTCAGCCTCCCTCTAACTCCCCCCTGATAAGGGGGAGAATAAAAATATGTCTTTAAGTCCTCCCCTTATCAGGGGGAGGATTAGGTGGGGGTTGCTTTTAGAAAGTGTCGTAATATCCCCATTGTCCCCTACTTCCAACATTAAAATATAAATCTATATAATCTTAGTCTAAATAATAAACCAACCCAATATTTTAATAAAACCATGCAAATTTATTAAAATCTAATACTTTATTATTTCCCGATTGACCTCTTTTTATCCTCCTTATTAAGAGATAAGGTATAATTAATTTATACCTAAAATAAATATATTGTACGGTCTAAACATATAGATCTCCAAGTCTAAAATGTAATTTAATGGGTATATAGCGACAGCTTTAGGAATCAGGAGTCAGAAACCAGTTATCAGTAAAACAAACCGATTCCAAATTCCCGATTCCTGACACCAAAGTGTCGCACTTCCTCTATATAACCATACATTTAAATTTAAATGATTACAATGTTAATATCGGTAATTTTAAGACATATAAACTTTTAAACATCAACTAAATTACTGTGGGTGATAAAATGGAAAGGTTAATCTTAGTCTTTTTTGTATCTTTGGGAGTTGTATTGGGTGGTTCTATATTAGGGAGTATAGGAGCTACCTTGGCAAAACAATCACCTCTCAAAGTAATGGCACAATTATCCCAGGAAATCAAGCTTTGGGCTGTAGTTACAGCAATGGGTGGAAGCTTCTCTTATTTACGAATGATTGAAGGTGGAGTCTTTGAAGGAAAGGTGATTGTGATATTTAAGCAATTTATCATTCTAACTGTCGCCTTTCTAGGAGCACAATTAGGTATTTGGATCATCTCAGTTTTAACTGGAGGAAATTAAATTGAGCTTTAATTTCTTAACCTTGACTAAAGATGATATTCTCCGTCTATTTGCAGTCTTTACTTTAGGAATGATAATAGGTGTAACACTACTAAATTTAGTAGTAGCTCCTCAATTAGACCAACTGATCTTCCAAAGAGAAGAACTATTATCAAAGATAGAAAGCCAACAGACTACCCTAGATAAACTAGAAGAGAGCTTAGCAGAAGAACGGAAGAAGGTAATTCAAGATTTAACTATAGAGATAGAAAACAAGATGGATAAACATGTTAAACAGGAACTAAAAAAAGATATCTTTGAAATATTAAAGAGCTTAATCGGTAGAGATATATCAAAGGTAGATGGTAAATTATTAGCTCAAACTCTTGATGGTAGAATAATTATAGTAGAAAAGAAGAGTTATAAACTAGATTTTCTATGGATTGTAATTCAGCCTGATACAACTATATCCTTTAAGATAATTGAACAGAAATAGGGAGCATGATTTCCCATGCTCCCTACAAATATATTATCCTACAAACTTAGCAATTCTCTTAATTGCCTCATTAATTTCAGCTTCACTAGTGGCATAAGATAATCTAATATACCCTGCCATCCCAAAGGCTGAACCTGGTACTGTAGCTACTCCAACCTCTTCTAGTAATAGTTCTACTAATTGATAATCATCTCTAATCTCTTCACCTAATAACTCTTTAACATTTACAAAGATATAGAATGAACCCTCTGGCTTAGCAACTTTTAAACCTTTAATATTATTTATTCCAGCAGTAATAATATCTCTTCTTACTTTAAAGGCCTCTACCATCTTATTAGTAGGCTCTTGAGTTCCAGCAATAGCAGCTAAACTAGCCTTTTGAGCAATTGAGTTGGCATTAGAAGTACTATGGCTTTGTAACCTACCCATAGCTTTAATCACATTTTTAGGTCCAATAGCATAACCTATTCTCCAGCCAGTCATTGCATAAGCCTTAGAAACACCATCAATAATAATAGTTCTCTTCTTGACCTCTTCACCTAAAGAAGCAATACTGACTACCTCTTTATTATAACTAACCTTACGATAGATCTCATCAGAGATTATAAAAATATCATTTTCCACAGCTATTTGAGCAATCTCTGCTAACTCTTCTTTAGTATAAACAGCCCCTGTAGGATTAGATGGACTATTGATAATTAATAATTTAGTCTTATCAGTAATAGCAGACTTAAATCCTTGAACAGTCATCTTAAATCTATTATCCTCAGAAGTCTCTACTACTACAGTCTTTCCTCCAGCAAATTTAATCTGCTCAGGATAACTAACCCAAAAAGGTGCAGGTAATATAACCTCATCCCCCTCATCTACCAATGCTTGTATAGCATTAAATAATGAACTTTTTGCTCCACTAGAGACAATTACTTGCTCACTAGTATACTCAAGTCCCCTCTCTGCTTTACAACTACTACAGATTGCCTCCCTTAACTCTTGAATACCTACAGTAGCAGTATATGTAGTAAAACCTTCTTCAATAGCTTTAATAGCAGCCTCTTTCACATGTGCAGGAGTTTCAAAGTCAGGTTCCCCTGCTCCTAAACTGATAATCTCTCTTCCTTCTTCCTTTAAAGACTTTGCCTTAGCAGTGATTGCTAATGTAGGAGAGTTTGCAATTCCCTTGACACGTTCTGATAATTTCATTTGATTTATTCCTCCTCAATACTTGACTACTATATTCCTTATGTAAGAATATTATTTTAATGAAAAATAGTGTGAGTGTCTGTGTGAGTGTGAGTCTTATAGGACAAACCTATCTCACACAGACACTCACAACTCACACTATATATAACTTATTACTTCTTAGACTTAATACGTCTTTTCTTATCTAAAATCTTCTTTCTTAATCTAATATTAATTGGAGTAACTTCAACAAGCTCTGCACTTGTAATATACTCTAAAGCTTCTTCTAAAGTAAATTTAGTAGCTGGTGTTAGCATAATTGCATCATCAGAACCAGAAGATCTCATATTATCTAGCTTCTTCTCTTTACAGATATTCACATCTAAATCTTGTTCTCTAGAGTTGGAACCAACGATCATTCCTGCATAAATCTTAGTTCCTGGGTCTACAAAGATGGTACCACGATCTTGAGCATTAAAGATTCCATAACGAGTTGCTTCTCCTGATCTATCAGCTACTATCGAACCATTTCTACGAGTACTCATATCTCCACGATAATTATCATAATGGGAGAAGGTACTATTTAAAATCCCTTCACCTTTGGTCTTAGTCAAAAATTCAGACCTAAAACCGATTAATCCACGAGCAGGAATTTCAAAAGTCAACCTAATTCTAGTTTGACTTAGATGAGTCATATTCTTCATTTCACCTTTACGCTTTCCTAACTCTTCAATGATAGTACCCATAAACTCTTCTGGCACATCAATAGTAACCTCTTCAATTGGCTCCATCTTCTGTCCATCTATCTCTTTAATGATAGCTTCTGGCTTAGATACTTGCAATTCATAGCCTTCTCGTCGCATAGTCTCAATTAAAATAGATAAGTGTAGCTCACCTCTACCTGAAACTTTGAAGGTATCAGGAGTTATCTCTTCAACTCTTAAGGCAACATTCTTCTCTAACTCTTTGAATAATCTATCTTTTAATTGGCGAGAAGTAACATAATCCCCCTCTTGTCCAGATAAAGGACTATCATTAGTTGTAAAGGTCATAGTTACTGTTGGCTCTTCGATAGTAATAAAAGGTAGGGCTTCTGGATTTTCAGCATCGGCAATCGTCTCACCGATATTGATATCTTCAGTTCCTGCAAGAGCAATAATATCACCCATCTTAGCACTTTCAACCTCTTCTTTACCTAATCCTTGATAAGTAAAGATTTTAGTGATATTCTTATACTCTATACTCTCATCCTGCTTACAGATAGCTACCTTCTCACCTTTTTTAACCTCTCCTCGGTTGACCTTACCTATAGCCATTCTTCCTACATAGTCATTGTACTCAATAGTAGTAACTATCATTTGGAAGGGTGCCTCTATCTCACCTTGAGGAGCTGGAATGTGTTCAATAACAGATTTAAATAGTGGTTCTAAGTTATCACTATCATCAGCTAAATCTGTCGTAGCAAATCCCTCTAAAGCAGAAGCATAAACTACTGGAAATTCAATCTGCTCTTCGCTGGCACCTAATTCAATAAATAAATCTAAGACCATATCCTCTACAACCTGTGGTCGAGAATCTGGACGATCAACCTTATTGATTACCACAATTGGTGTTAAATCTAATTCTAACGCCTTAGTCAATACGAACTTAGTCTGAGGCATTGGTCCTTCAAAAGCATCAACAATCAATAATACTCCATCAACCATCTTTAAGATACGCTCTACTTCTCCTCCAAAGTCAGCATGACCTGGAGTATCAACAATGTTAATCTTAGTATCTTTATACTTGATAGCTGTATTTTTAGCAAGAATAGTAATTCCTCGCTCTTTCTCTAAATCATTACTATCCATTACTCTCTCTTCAACTTCCTGTTTAGCATGGAAGATACCACTTTGCTTTAACATTCCATCTACTAAAGTAGTCTTACCATGGTCAACGTGAGCAATAATTGCTATATTTCTAATATCATCTCTTATTTTCATCTTTTCCTCCTTGGGTATAAAAGCAGATTACACTAATCTATTTTTCCTTAAATTGTAATTTTCATTAAAGAAATTATACTATGCTTAGATTATAATATCTGACGATAATTGTCAATAAGAATTGGAGTTAAAAGAAATTATTCTTAAATAAATTGGCTCAGCTCCAAAATTTTACTGATAATTATAATCATTATGATTTATAAAACAAGCTAACCTTATTAATTTTATGTAGTACATTTTGGGTATATTGTAATAATTTAAATCTATGACAAAAGACAGCCTATTATAGACTGTCTAATATCTATTTGATCAATTATCCTTTTAAGCTTGCTAAAGTCTCTTCTAACTGTACCTTTTTAGCACTATATTCTTCCTTCTTTCTTCTCTCTTCTTCTACCAGATGGTCTGGAGCATTATTTACAAATCCTGCATTTGATAATTTACCTGTAGCACGTTTAATCTCAGCTTCCATCTTCTTAATCTCTTGCTCTAAACGAGCAATCTCTTTATCGATATCTACCATACCAGCAAGGGGTAAGATAATTTCAATCTCACTAGTAATTGCAGTCGATGCTTGCTCTGGTCTGTCAGTTACTTCCTTACTAATAGTTAACTCTTCAATATTGGCTAAATTAGCAATATACTCTCTTCCTTCTTCTACTACCGCTAACTTATCCTCAACTTCAGAAGTTAAAATAGCTGTAATCTTTCTACCTGGATTGACCTTCATCTCATTTCTGATATTTCTAATATTTCGGATTACCTCCATTACTAGCTCCATCTTGGACTCAGCTTGATTATTGGTAGCTAAACTATCCGCTTCTGGCCAATGAGAGACCATCAAGCTCTCTTCTTCTTTAGCAGTTACATGTTGCCAAATCTCCTCAGTAATAAAAGGCATAAATGGATGTAATAATCTCAAGATATTATCTAAGGTAAACCAAGTTACATATTGAGCTGTTTGACGGTCAGCTACATTATCTTGTTGATATAATCTAGGTTTAACCAGTTCAATATACCAATCACAGAACTCTCTCCAGACAAAATCATACAACTCTTGAGTTGCTTGACCAAATTGATACTCTTCCAATAATTTAGTTACTTGATTGATCTTCTTATTCAATCTGCTTAGAATCCATTGATCTGCTAAAGTATAATTTAACTTTCCATAATCTATCTCTTCTAAATCAAAATCCTCTAGATTCATCAATACAAAGCGGGAAGCATTCCATAGTTTATTAGCAAAGTTACGGCTTGATTCTACTCGTTCAGGTCGATATCTAATATCATTACCTGGAGTATTTCCTGTAATCAAACTGAATCTTAAAGTATCTGTACCAAATTCTTCAATTACCTCAATTGGATCTACACCATTTCCTAAGGACTTACTCATCTTACGCCCTTCAGAGTCTCTAACAAGTCCATGAATATAAATATCCTTAAATGGTATCTCACCTTTACACTCTAGGGCCATAAAGATCATTCTAGCTACCCAGAAGAAGATGATATCTCTACCAGTTACTAGCACATCAGTTGGATAGAAGTAATCTACATACTCTTTATTTGTAGGCCACCCCAAAGTAGAAAAAGGCCATAGTCCTGAGCTAAACCAAGTATCTAGTACATCTTCATCCTGCTTTAGATTAGTGCTAGCACACTTTGGACATTCTGCTGGCTCTTCTGTTCTTACAATTACTTCATTACAATCTTGGCAATACCAGACTGGTATCTGATGCCCCCACCATAATTGACGAGAGATACACCAATCTCTAATATTCTCCATCCAATTAAAGTATACTTTAGAGAATCTATCTGGAACAAAGTTAATATCACCTTCTTTAACCGCCTCAATAGCAGGCTTAGCTAGCTTCTCCATAGCTACAAACCATTGCTTAGATACTAATGGCTCAATTGTAGTATCACAACGATAACATTGACCAACAGAATGATCATGATCTTCTATCTTTTCGATTAACCCTGCTGATTTTAGATCATCAATCAACTGGCTTCTACATTCATAACGGTCTAACCCTTCATATTTTCCTGCTGCCTTGGTCATCACTGCATCATCACTAATTACCTTAATAATCTCTAAGTCATGACGTTCACCAATTTCAAAGTCATTAGGGTCATGGGCAGGAGTTACCTTAACTAGACCTGTACCAAATTCAGAGTCTACATAATCATCAGCTACTATCTCAATCTCCCGATTAACAACTGGTACTATAACCTGCTTACCGATTATATCTTGATAACGTTCATCATTAGGATTTACAGCTACCCCTGTATCTCCAAGCAATGTCTCTGGACGGGTAGTAGCTACTACAATATAATCATCACTATCCTTAAGGTTATATCTGATATGATATAATTTACCTGGCTTGTCCTCATGCTCTACCTCTATATCCGATAAGGTAGTCTTACACTCTGGACACCAGTTAACTATATAGTCACCTTGATAGATTAAACCTTTTTCATATAATTGCACAAAGGCTTCCTTAACTGCTTGATTACAACCTTCATCCATAGTGAATCTCTCTCTCTCCCAATCACAAGAGACACCTAATTTTTTAAGCTGTTTAGTAATTCTTCCACCATACTCCTCTTTCCATTGCCAAGCCCTCTCTAAAAATCCATCACGACCAACATCCTCTTTAGTTAGCCCTTCCTCTTCTTGCATCTTCTTAACTACCTTAACCTCAGTAGCGATACTAGCATGGTCGGTTCCTGGTACCCATAAAGCTTCATAGCCTTGCATTCTCTTCCATCTAGTTAAGATATCTTGGAAAGTCATATCTAAAGCATGACCTATATGTAATTGACCAGTTACATTTGGAGGAGGCATCATAATTGTAAAAGGCTCCTTCTCAGCATTCGGTTCTGCATGGAAATAACCTTCTGAGTTCCAATATTCATACCATTTTTCTTCTACTTGACTAGGGTCATAGGTTGTTGATAAATTCTTCTTCTCTTCACTCATAATCTCACTTCCTTTTATATAGTGTAAGTATTGAGTGTAAATGTGAAAAACCTCAACACTAAATAACTCACACAGACACTCACACTAAATTATTTAATAAAAAGACCCCTCCATCCTTAAATTAAGGACGAAAGAGTCTCTATCTTCCGCGGTACCACCTTAGTTCTAACTTAGCACTCACTTCAGGTATATGTAAGAATAAATAATTGTTCTAATGAACCTGATACTAGATAACGGCTAGCTTCCGATTAAACCTACTGAATTTTCAGCTTAACAGCTCCAGAGCTACTTCAGCCAATATCCCTAAAAATACCTTCCAGCCTCAGGGTACTTATCTCTATTAGGGAGGGATCAACCTACTCCTCTCCTTGATTGCTTTTAGTCTATTTTATTGTCACATATTATCATATAATTAATAGTTCTGCTTGTCAACTATTAACTCGTTCTTTCTCTTAATCCATAAACTGACCAATAAATTGAATTACCTTATCCTTTCCTTCTCCAGTTTCTGTAGAAAAGAAGGTAAAAGGTGCAAGATCGGTAATACGCAAAGTATCCTTAATTAACTTCTCTTGCTTTTTTCTTTGGCTCTTCTTAAGCTTATCTACCTTAGTAGCAACTATCATCGCAGGCATATTCATTTCAATTATCCAATCCAACATCTGCACATCATCTTGAGTTGGTTTATGGCGAGCATCTATTACTAATATCAAAGCCTCTAAGTTACTACGATTGATTAGGTAATTCTCAATCATTCTACCCCATTCCTCTTTCTCCTCTTTGGATACTCGAGCAAATCCATAGCCTGGTAAATCTACAAAATAGAAATAATTATCTATTTGATAGAAGTTAATTGTTTGGGTTTTTCCAGGCTTAGAGCTGGTAAAGGCCATCTTCTTTCTGTTGACCACTTTATTAATCAAAGATGATTTACCTACATTAGAACGACCTGCTAAAGCAATCTCAGGCAGATGATGAAAGGGATAATCTTTAGGATAAACTGCACTAAGAATATACTCTGGATTATTAATCTTCATTTTCATCGCCCTCCACTATCGCTTCTGCAAGCACTTGCTCCATCTCTTCAACTAAAACAAATTCTAAATCACGCTTGATATTATCAGGAACTTCTTCTAAGTCCTTTTCATTCTTCTTACATAAGATTATCTTCTTGATTCCTGCTCGATGAGCAGCCAAGACCTTGCTCTTGATTCCTCCAACTGGCAAGACTCTACCTCTTAGGGTTACCTCTCCTGTCATTGCTACCTCTCCGTCAACTTCTCTATTTGATAGAGCTGAAATGAGCGCAGTAGCTAAAGTGATTCCTGCTGATGGTCCATCCTTGGGAATAGCTCCCTCAGGAACATGAACATGGATATCATATTTTTTATAGAACTCTTCTGGGAAATCATACGCTTTAGATTTAGTTCTTGCATAACTTAAAGCTATGCGGGCAGACTCCTTCATTACATCTCCTAATTTACCTGTCAAGATCAATTTTCCATCACCTGGAATAATCGATACCTCAATATCAAGTATATCTCCACCTAATTGGGTCCAAGCCAATCCAGTTACTACACCAACTCTATTTTCACCTTCAGCTTTACCATAATCATATTTAGAGATTCCTAAATATTTATCTAGGTTTCTGATATCAATTCTAGTAGCTGTATCTTTTCCTTCTACAACCTCTTTAGCTACTTTTCGGCAGATTTTTCCTAGAGTTCTTTCTAAATTCCTTACTCCAGCTTCCCTAGTATAATTTCTAATGACCTTTTTAAGAGCATTTTCCGATAAATTAAAGTTATCTTCTACCAGTCCATGATCTTTAATCTGCCCTGGCAATAGATGGCGCCCAGCAATCTCTATCTTCTCTCCCTCAGTATAGCCTGGAAGATTGATAACTTCCATTCTATCTAATAATGGCCTAGGAATTGTACTAATAGTATTGGCTGTTGTAATAAACATAACATCAGATAAATCAAAACTTAACTCTAAGTAATGATCAGTAAAGTCATTATTCTGTTCAGGGTCCAAGACTTCTAATAAAGCGGCTGCAGGGTCTCCTCTAAAATCACTAGTAATCTTATCAATCTCATCTAATAAGAAGACTGGATTCATCGTTCCTGCATCACGCATAGCATTTATTATTCGTCCTGGCCTAGCACCTATGTAAGTTCTACGATGTCCTCTAATCTCAGCCTCATCCCTAACCCCTCCTAAAGACAGCCTAACAAATTCTCTGTTGATAGAATTTGCAATAGATTTCCCTAATGAAGTCTTTCCAACTCCAGGCGGACCTACCAAGCATAAGATTGGACTTTTAAGCTTCTCACTTAATTTTCTAACTGCTAGATACTCTAAAATCCTCTCTTTAACATCATCTAACCCATAGTGATTTTCATTTAATTGATCTTCTACCTCTTTAATTACCAATTTGTCCTCACTATAATTATTCCAAGGTAGATCAAATATGCAGTCTAAATAATTTCTAACTACAACACCTTCACTTGAGTTTCTAGGCATCTTTTGAAGCTTATCTAACTCTTCTTTTACCTTCTTCTCAACATCTTCTGGTAATTCTGTTTCCTCCAATTTAGACTTATACTCATTTACCTCTTCAGTAAAGCTATCTTCTTCTCCTAATTCTTTTTTTATTGCCTTCATCTGCTCTTTTAAATAATACTCTTTTTGTCTTTTCTCTACCTGTTTCCTAACTTCATTGTTGATTTTATTCTTTACCTTTAAAATCTCTATCTCTTTTTCTAAAAGTTTATACAGCTTAGTCAACCGTTCTTCATAAGAAATAGTAGCTAAAATCTCTTGTTGCTGTTTAACCTTTAAAGAGATATGTGAAACAATGATATCAATCAATCTGTCAGGCTCTTCTATATTCACTATTGTCATCATAGCTTCTGGTGGTACAACTTTGTTAAGCTTTATGTAATCTTCAAAGCTATTAGTTACCCCTCTCATTAAGGCTTCTATCTCTGTATCTACCTCTTCTTGATGTAAAATTTCTTCAATTTCAACCTCAAAATAAGGGTCTTCTTGGATAAAGTCTGCAATCTTTACCCTTCTTAATCCTTCTACCAAGATTTTAACAGTTCCATCAGGTAACCTCATCAACTGTTTTATCTCTCCAACAGTACCTACATTATAAATATCATCTTTAGTTGGCCCTTCAATAGTCTCATCATGCTGGGCAGATAATAAAATCTCTTTGTCTTCTACCATTGCTTTTTCCAAAGCTTCTAAAGACTGTTCTCTGCCAACCAGCAAAGGAATTATCATGTTTGGGAATATAACTAAACCTCTTAATGCCAATAAGGGCATAGAATTTCTCTTCCTCTTCTCCTTTTTCAACTCTTCAGCCATAACTACACCTCCATTTATAGAATCATCACCTATCATTATTCTATTAATTACAATTAAAGTCCTGCAATTACTTCAAGTTATTAGTATTAATTCTCTTTAATAAGTCAATAATTAATACTTGAAGGTTAACATTTACTAATTATTTCATACTAAAGGAGCAGAGATAAAATCAGATCCTAAATCTATATCAACCTTTTCCTCTTCTAAATCTTCTATTAATATTGACTCTCGCAATGCTTCATCCAAAGTATCTATTTTGATTATATCTATCTTTGAAAACTCTTCCCCATTAAATATCTGTTGCCAATTATCTGATGGAATTAATACTTTTTTAACTCCCGCCCTAATAGCAGCTCTTACTTTGGCAACAACTCCTCCAATAGGACGTACCATACCATTAATTGATATCTTTCCAGTCATAGCAACTTTATTATCTATAGGATATCCTGTCAAGGACGAATAAAGAGCTACTGCCATTGTCACTCCAGCAGAAGGACCATCAACAACAGCATCACTTGTAAAATCAATATGTATAAAATAATCTCTTAAATCAATGTCCATAATCTTGCTCAAAACAGTCACAACATTGTCTGCTGAACCTCTGACCATACTCTTTCTTCTAATCTTCCTATATTGATTGCCCTGCTCTTCTTCCTCAGCTATACCAGTAATGTTCAACCTTCCTTTACCTTCACCTACTTCTTTAACTGAAACCTCTAGTTGGTTTACAGTTCCCATATTAGCACCAATAACAGCTAAGCCATTAACAATCCCCACCTGTGGACTACTAGGAATTTTGTCCATAGGTCTAGGATTATAACGACCATTCATTATTACTCTCTCTATATCGGCAACTTTAATAATAAAACGTTTAGCTGTTCGAGCGATACCAGCAGCAGTTTGAATCATATTAATAGCCTGTCTCCCATTAGAAGCATACTTTCTAATAACATCAATAACTCCATCCTCAACTCCAAAATTTATTTTTGCTATTGCAGTATTTACAATCTTTTCAATATGATTAGGCTCTAAAGGATTAAAATAGACCTCTAAACAGCGAGAACGAATAGCAGGAGGAATATTTTCTGGTCCTCTAGTAGTAGCACCTATTAATCTGAAATCAGCTGGTAATCCATTTTGAAAGATTTCATGAATATGGCGCGGAATATTCTTATCATCTTCATGATAATAAGAGCTCTCTAAAAAGACCTTTCTATCCTCTAACACCTTCAATATTTTGTTCATCTGTATATGATGCAACTCTCCAATTTCATCTATAAATAAGATTCCTCCATGGGCTTTGGTCACAGCACCAGGTTTAGGCTGTGGAATACCAGCTGTACCCATCGCTCCTGCCCCTTGATAAATAGGATCATGAACCGAACCAATCAGAGGATCAGCAATTCCACGTTCATCAAATCTAGCTGTAGTTGCATCCATCTCTACAAACTTGGACTCATTATCAAAAGGAGAACCTTGATTCTTCTTAGCTTCTTCTAATATCAAACGGGCTGCTGCTGTCTTTCCAACTCCAGGAGGCCCATAAATAATTACATGCTGAGGGTTAGGGCCACATAAAGCTGCTCTCAAAGCCTCTAATCCATCTTCCTGCCCAATTACTTCAGAAAAATCGCTAGGTCTAATCTTTTCTGATAAAGGCTCAGTCAAAGATCTTCTTCTCATCTTATACAGCTTTTCCATCTCTTTTTTAGATTCTCTATTTATCGCTACTTTACTATTTCTCTGCTTTTTAAGCATATTCCAAAAATAAATACCAATTACAATAGCAAAAAATAATTGAATTATACTAAAAACATTAATTGCAAGATTCATTAAATCTCCTCCTGTATGACGTTTCAGGCCATCCATAATTATTGAAGTTAATACCATGAAAGAACCTGATTTAATTTATCATAGGTTAGTATAACCTTAGGAAGAGATTTTATCCTTAAACAGAAAAGAAACTGCTTAAATATTTAAGCAGTTTCCTCTTTTGTTTCATCAATTGTAACTAGTTTTGGTTTTTCTCTCTTTTCAATAACATCCTGAGTGATAATACATTTAGAAATATCATTTCTTGATGGTATATCATACATGATGTCTAAGATAGCATTTTCCACTATTGAGCGTAATCCTCTTGCTCCTGTTTCCTGCTTTAATGCTTTTTTAGCAATTGCATTTAAAGCCTCTTCGCTAAATTCTAACTCTACATCATCTAGCTCAAAAAACTTAACATATTGCTTAATTAAAGCATTGCGAGGCTCAGTTAAAATCTGAACAAGAGCACCCTCATCTAATTCTTCTAAAGTAACAACTACTGGAATTCTCCCTACAAACTCTGGAATTAATCCATACTTTAATAAATCTTGCGATTTAATATGCTTTAATATCTCTCCGATATTCTCTTCTTTCTTACTTTGAATATCAGCACCAAAACCAAGTACTTTGGTATTAAGTCTAGATTTTATCAGCTTATCTATTCCTGCAAAAGCACCACCACAGATGAATAAAATATTTGATGTGTCAATTTGAATAAATTCTTGGTGAGGATGCTTTCTCCCACCCTGTGGAGGAACACTTGCTTCTGTTCCTTCTAATATTTTAAGCAGAGCTTGCTGTACCCCTTCTCCAGAAACATCACGAGTAATAGATGGATTTTCTGATTTACGGGCAACTTTATCAATCTCATCGATGTAGATAATTCCTTTTTCTGCTTTTTCAATATCATAATCAGCAGCTTGAATTAATTTCAATAAGATATTCTCTACATCTTCTCCTACATATCCAGCTTCAGTTAAAGATGTAGCATCTGCTATTGCAAAAGGAACATCTAAAATACGGGCTAAAGTTCTAGCTAATAATGTCTTACCAGAACCAGTAGGCCCTACTAAACAGATATTACTCTTCTCTAATTCTACATCATCAACTTTCATACCTGAATTAACTCTTTTATAGTGATTATAAACAGCTACTGCTAAAGTCTTTTTAGCATCTTCCTGTCCAATAACATAATCATCTAAAATCTTCTTTATCTCTTTAGGTTTTGGAACACTTTCTAAATTCAACTCTATTTCTTCATTCAACTCTTCTTCAATAATCTCATTACATAATTCAATACATTCATCACAAATATAGACCCCAGGACCAGCTACAAGCTTTTTAACCTGATCTTGGACTTTACCACAGAAAGAACACTTAAGTTGACCTTTCTCGTCCCCAAATTTAAACATTATATCACCCCTTTACTAGTCTACCCTTCCAACTCGGTTTGGCGAGTGATAACCTCATCAATTAGACCATATTCTTTAGCTTTTTCAGCTGACATAAAGTAGTCTCTATCTACATCTTTTTGAATCTTTTCAATTGGCTGTCCTGTATGGTCAGCTAAAATATTATTGATAATATCTCTTAATTCAAGAATCTCTTTAGCTTGAATTTCTATATCTGTAGCTTGACCTTGAGCACCACCCATTGGTTGGTGAATCATGATTCTAGAATAAGGTAAAGCAAATCTTTTTTTACTAGTTCCACTTGCTAATAATAAAGCTCCAGCACTAGCAGCTAACCCCATACAAATAGTAGAAACATCTGGCTTAATGTACTGAATTGTATCATACATAGCTAAAGCAGCCGTAACAGACCCTCCTGGGCTATTGATATATATGTATATATCCTTATCTGGATCTTCAGCTTCTAAGAATAATAATTGCGCAATCACAGAATTAGCTACTCTATCATCAATTGGACTACCAAGAAAAATAATTCTATCCTTTAATAAACGAGAATAAATATCATAAGAACGTTCTCCTCTATTAGTTTGTTCAACTACCATTGGTACTAAATTCATAATTTCCCCCTCCTTCTTTTAACTATACCCATATTCACAGTTTTTAAACCTATTATTTTAGAGAATTTCATAAAAGAATCTTATTATGACCAATTACTAAATTGAATAAATACATCACAATAGTTAATTCTACTACTTAGGGGAATTACGGCGATTTATAAAATTCTCTGATCTGATTAAAGTCAACAAAAATTAATTATTTTCAACTAAGAAGTCAATTGTTTTTTCCATTTGTAAGCTATCTTTTAATGAAGCTAATTGACCTTGCATCTGTAAGAACATCTTTATTTGATCTTTATCTTGACCTTGACGTTCAGCAATTTCAGCTAATTTTTCATCTAAATCTTCATCACTTACTTCAATTCCTTCATTTTTAGCAATTGTCTCTAAAATCAAATTAGCTTTTGCTCTCTTTTCAGCTTGTTCTTTATAATCTGCTCTAATATCTTCTTCTTTCATTCCAGTCATCTCTAAGTATTGATCAAATTCAAATCCTTGTTGCATAATTTGATATCTGAAACCTTCTAGCATATTATCAATTTCATTTTCAACTAAAGTTTCTGGTAAATTAATTTCTGTATTAGCTGCTATAGCAT
>Ga0163226_1000024_pt1 | contig 32306 bp, 29 predicted proteins | sample MSEWel2016_07_13_2_FD_113144 | JGI IMG/M metagenome (GOLD analysis project Ga0163226, IMG submission 113144) | Subsurface microbial communities from deep shales in West Virginia, USA - MSEEL Well Study Marcellus 5H_2016_07_13 ...
AACACTTTCGTGTCGGTAATCAGGAATCTGGAACCAGTGTTTATAACTGATTCCTGACTACTAATTCCAGATTCCAAAAAGTGTTACACTATCTTTCTATTGTTTCATTCTAGAGTTGTTTATCTATAATAACAAGAAGAGAATCTTCAACTGAAGATTCTCTTCTTGTTATTATAGGGTTTAATGACTTAGCAGTATCCCATAGTAGATAAAACCAATAAGATAAGGATTAAGAATAGAACAAAAGCTTCATTATTTCCTCCATCAACGCCTCCATAGCATCCCATATTATACACCTCCTTTTTTAGATCTATCTATGATTTGAAATTAGCAGTATCCCATAGTACTTAGCACTAATAAGATAAGGATTAGAAATAGAACTCATTATCTCCGCAGTAATCACCCATCTTTACCACTCCTTTCTAACTAGAAGACTCTAATCCTGAGATATTTATTAATAGAATTTAAGAAGCTAAAAGTAATAAGATAAGAATTAAGAAGATAACAAAAACTTCATTTCCACCACAATAATCACCCATTATACTGTCACCTCCTCTTCTATTGGTACATAATATTCATTTATCCATTTTTTGTGACAATGCTATCGATTTTTTTAGGTAAAGTTATTTTTAATTTGGCATTTTATTTTTGGAGCTGATTTTTAACAGTCTGTACCTAATATTAGCAAGATAAGAACTAAGAAGATAATAAACTCATATCCATATCCACATTTACTCATTATACTACACCTCCTTTTCCCCATTTGGTATATAATATTCATTAAACCATTTTTTGTGATTAGATAAGATTTGAGACTTAGTCTGAAATTAAGTTTTAGCTTAAGTAAATCATAAAATATTGTTTTAATCTTTACTTAAATTTAAACTATTACAATATTTCCATTAAAAGATAAGCTATATAAGTTAACCAGTATAATTTATTATTATAATGAAAAAAGAGCCCCAAATTTCGAGCTCTTTTCTCTCCAGCTAATATTAAAGTAGCTGAACATCCGTCAGAGGTGATATTTGGATAAGATAATGGGTATGGTCAACCAAGTTCTATGGATTTAACTTGGTTAGTATATCATATTCATTGTGGCAAAAAATGTTAATGAAAACATCTGAAATCGCTTGTATGCCTTTTAATATAGTTACCTAATCTAAGAATCAAATTTAAATATGTAGCTATATAGAGATATTGCGACACTTTTTATAATGGTAAATTTACTAGCCACAGGTTTCAACCTGTGGTGATAATGACATGTTACACTACGGGTTAAAACCCGTAGCTAAAACTTAAAGTGTCGCAATATCCCCATTAAGTTTCACTCTAGAATCGGGTAACTATATATTCATCTTCAGCTATTTCATGAAAATAAATGTAAGGTTTTTATAAAATTATAAAAATTACATTGATATAATAGCTTTTATACCTTATAATTAACATATATATAACATAAACTTTACACAAGAAGGGGTTGGTGGTGGTGAAAAGGGGTATTTTTCCTTTTATCTTATTATTGTTAATCTTACTTATAACATCGAATGCAGTTTGGGCAGAGGGGCTGGCAAGGGGTGGAGAAGAGATTGCTATTGATACTATGTGGACTCTTTTATCTGCTTTTTTAGTCTTCTTTATGCAGGCTGGTTTTGCAATGGTGGAAGCTGGCTTTACTCAGGCTAAAAATGCAGGAAATATTATTATGAAGAATCTAATGGACTTTTCTGTAGGTTCTTTGATTTATTGGGTTTTAGGTTTTAGTATTATGTTTGGTGTAGGGAATAGGTTTATATCTTTTAATGGTTTCTTTTTGAAGGGGGATTTTAGTCACTTGGGATTGGACATTCCATTACCTGCTTTCTGGTTATTTCAAGTTGTTTTTGCTGGAACTGCAGCTACTATTGTTTCTGGAGCTATAGCAGGTAGAACCAAATTTAATGCATATTTGATATGTAGCTTGGTAATCAGTGGTTTTATTTATCCTGTGGTAGGGTATTGGATCTGGGGTGGTGGTTTCTTAGGTGATGTGATTGATTTTGCTGGTTCTACTGTTGTTCACTCTGTAGGAGGCTGGGCTGCTTTGGCTGGGGCGATAGTTTTGGGACCAAGGATTGGGAAATATAATAAAGATGGCTCTGCTAATAAGATTCCAGGGCATAATCTGCTAATGGCTGCACTTGGTGTGTTTATATTATGGTTTGGTTGGTTTGGTTTTAATTCAGGGAGTACTCTTGCGGGAACAGATTTGAATATTGCTAATATAGCTATGACCACTAATCTGGCTGCTGCAGCTGGGGCTACTCTGGCTTTGATTACTAGTTGGTTTAAATCTGGCAAGGCTGATGTTGGTATGACTTTAAATGGTGCTTTAGCAGGTTTGGTAGGTATTACAGCTGGGACAGCTAATGTCAATGATTTTGGAGCTGTGGCGATAGGTGCTATGGCGGGGATAGTTGTGGTTTTTGCTATGGATATTATAGAAAGCTTCCATGTTGATGATCCAGTGGGTGCTGTTTCAGTACATGGTGTATGTGGTATTTTTGGGACGTTGATGGTTGGGGTATTTGCAACAGAAGGTGGATTGCTATATGGTGGGGGAATTGAATTGTTTCTGATTCAATTAAAAGGTGTAATAGTAGTAGCTTTTTGGACATTTTCTCTATCTTATATGCTCTTTAAATCAATTGATTTGCTTGTTGGTTTGAGGGTTTCTAATGAAGAAGAGATAAAAGGGTTAGATATTTCCGAACATGGTTCTAGTTCCTACCCTGATTTTGGTTCTTTGAGTGCTAAGGTTATTGAGCAGGTTTTATTAGGGTTAAATAAGATGGCTAAAGGTGATTTTAGTACCCAATTATCTTTAGATGGTTTGAACGATAGTGAAGACAAGCTTTTGAATGTCTTTAATAGGACGAATAGAAAGGTTAAAGGTTTGATTAGTGATTTGGCTAAAATGATTAATACGTTAACTTCTTGTAGTGGGGAATTATCTTCGGCTGTTGAAAAGAGTAATTTTATAGCAGAAAATGCTGCTGGCAATATTGACAAGATGATAATTGGTATCGACCATATTTCAGCTGAGAGTCAAGAGGCTAGTGCTCTCTCTCAAGAAGCTGCCTCTAAAACTGAAATTGGTAGTGAGAGTTTAGAAGATGCTATTATGAAGATGGAAGAGATTAATGGCTCTGTAAAGGTAGGTGTTGAGGCTATCAACCAATTAGTGGGAAATTCTAATGAGATAGAGAACATTGTACAGATGATTAATGATATTGCTTCTCAAACAAATCTACTAGCTTTAAATGCAGCAATAGAGGCGGCTCGTGCTGGTGAAAAAGGGCGTGGTTTTGCGGTTGTTGCAGAAGAGATAAGGGTTTTATCTCATAATACCAGTCAAGCCACTGAAAAGATTAGGAGTTTAATAAATGAAACTCAAGCTACTTCTAGAAAGAGTTTAGAGGCTGTGACTGATGTTGAACAGAAGGCTTTGCTAGGCAGGGAGGTAATTGAAAATGCTGGGAGTGCTTTTAGGGATATAGAACGTTGTATTATTAATGCCACAGCTAACATACAGCTGTCTTCTGATAATTCTCAGGAGCTGGTTATTTCAGGTGAGGAGGTTAAAGAAGGAGCTAATAATATTGCTGTTATGTCTCAAGAGATGAAGTTGTCTTCTCAAGAATTATTATCCTTAGCTGAAAGATTAGAAAGATCTATTAATGGGTTTAGTGTTTAGAGATAATAAACTCAAAAATAAATAGTTTTGTGGAAGGTCTCTGTAAAAGCAGAGACCTTCTCTATTTTGTTAATTATTGAAGTGGCTTAGGTTAGGTCTGTTTAACAGTTCTAGTATTCTTGTGATGATAATTGATGTCAACCCTCCCAAAACTTAACACTATAATGTCACCTATTGGTTATATATTCGTTATGTTTATGTTAAGTTTGGTAAAAAAATCTATTTTTTTCTTGACACTGGATGAAAACAAAGCTATAATTAACACATAACTAACATCAAAGTGTAAGAAATAATGATTTTTGGTGTTGGACTTGAGATATATTTAACATATGTAAGTGAGCTTTTGCTATTGTATTGGATTTTTAATGTTTTGAATGATGTATTTATGTTATCGATATAGCAAATTTCACATCTGATTGATACATTTATGTTAGATAATTGTCATGTTATTGTGATATATATGTAATTTTTTCTAAAAAAATCTATTTTATTCTTGACACGAAAGGCAAACAGGGCTATAATTAACACATACTTGACATAAAAACTCAAAAAGGATAGCTTCCGATGTTAAGTATGGTGAATGGTTGACATGTAATGTTGCTTGTTTATGGGACTTATGTTAGTTTATTTTTGATTTGAAGACAGGTTAACTTGTCTTTAAATAAATATAAGAAAATAAGAAGGGGAGGAATTTTTGTGAGACAGGTAGCGATTTATGGAAAAGGTGGTATTGGTAAGTCAACTACAACTCAGAACTTAACATCAGCATTGGCAGAGATGGGTAAAGAGCTTATGGTAGTTGGTTGTGACCCTAAGGCTGATTCAACAAGAATGTTGTTAGGAGGAATGGATCAAAAGACTGTATTGGATACTTTAAGAGAGGAAGGTCAAGATATTGAGCTAGATGATATCATGAGAAGAGGTACTGATTTTAGTAATATTCGATGTGTAGAATCAGGTGGACCAGAGCCTGGAGTTGGATGTGCAGGGCGTGGAATTATTACTTCTATCAATATGTTAGAAAGTTTAGGGGCGTATACAGATGAGTTAGATTATGTATTTTATGATGTATTAGGAGACGTTGTTTGTGGTGGATTTGCGATGCCGATTCGTGAAGGAAAAGCTCAAGAGATTTATATTGTAGCAAGTGGAGAGTTAATGGCAATGTATGCAGCTAATAATATCTGTAAAGGTATTAAGAAGTATGCCGAATCAGGTGGAGTAAGACTTGGTGGAATTATTTGTAACAGTCGTAAGGTAGATGGTGAGCTTGAATTATTAGAAGCCTTTGCTAAAGAGTTAGGAAGTCAATTAATTCACTTTGTACCAAGAGATAACATTGTTCAAAGAGCAGAGATTAATAGAAAGGTAGTTATTGCTTATGATCCAGAAGCTGATCAAGCGAATGAATATAGAAGTTTGGCACAAGCAATCGATGATAATGAACTATTTGTAATTCCAACTCCAATGGAACAAGAAGAATTAGAAACACTTATGATGGAGCATGGAATTTTAGAGTTATAATTTAATAGTTTTAAATATATGAATCGGTTACTAGCAAAAGTCAGTTAATATTGGTTGTTGATTGATAAAATATTAGAGATGTAAAGATATAGGTAAAATATTAGATGGTATTAACTGGCTATACTGCTATTAATCATTAAACTAAGGGGGTATAAAGATTATGAAGATGGTAAGATCAATTGTAAGACCTGAGAAGGTTAATGAAATATTAGCAGAAGTAAGTGATGCTGGATTTCCAGCGGTTACAAAGATTGATGTAGCAGGTAGAGGTAAGCAAAGAGGTGTTAAAGTAGGTGATATTCACTATGATGAGTTACCTAAAGAGATGTTATTAATGGTAGTAAAAGATGAGGATGTAGATGATTTAGTTAAAATCATCATTAGAGTTGCTAAAACAGGAGAAGGTAATTTTGGAGATGGAAAGATATTTGTAAGTGAAGTTGAAGAGGCTTACACAATTAGTAATGGTAAAAAAGGCTTATAAAAGGAGGTCTTGTGATGAAGGAAGTTATGGCTATTGTTCGAATGAACATGATTAATAAGACCAAAAAAGCTCTTTCGGCAGAAGGTTTTGATTCAATGACTTGCCGTAAAGTTTATGGTAGAGGTAAGAAGAAGGTCGATTATGAATTAATCAATGCATTATTATCTGGAGCAGAGATAGAATCTCCAGAGGTAGCTGAAGCAGTATCTGAAGGGCATCGTTTAGTTCCAAAAAGGTTAATTACCTTAATAGTTAGCGATGATGAGGTAGAAAAGGTCGTTAATACTATTATTAGTGTTAATAAAAGTGGTAATGCAGGTGATGGTAAGATATTTATTATTCCAGTAAGTGGAGCTGTAAGAGTAAGAACAGAAGAGATGGGAGAAGAGGCTATATAAAGTTAAATCTTGGAGGTGAACCGATATGATAGACAATGTTAATTTACTAGATAATTTGCTAAGTGCTTATCCTGGTAAATCTATGAAGAACAGGAAAGAGCATATAATGTTAAAAGATTCAAAGCAAGACGAACAACATATTATGGCTAATACCAGAACTATTCCTGGTATTATGACAAATAGAGGTTGTGCTTATGCCGGTTGTAAAGGGGTAGTTATAGGACCATTAAAGGATGTAGTTCATATTACCCATGGTCCGATAGGATGTTCTTATTATACTTGGGGAACAAGGCGTCATAAAGGTAAAGCAAAAGATGGTGAAAAGAACTTTATCAGTTACTGTTTCTCTACTGATATGCAAGACCCTGACATCGTATTTGGTGGGGAGAAGAAGTTAAAGCAAGCAATTAAAGAGGCTGTAGAGATTTTTGAGCCTGAAGCGATCAGTATTAGTGCTACTTGTCCAGTAGGATTAATTGGTGATGATATTAATGCAGTAGCTAAAGAGGCTGAGGAGGAGTATGGTATTCCTGTATTGGCTTTCAGTTGTGAAGGTTATAAAGGTGTAAGTCAATCTGCAGGTCACCATATTGCTAATAATGAGTTAATGTCAAATGTAGTAGGAACTAAAGAGAGAACACCTAAGAGAAAATATCCTGTCAATCTATTAGGTGAGTATAATATCGGTGGAGATGGATTTGAAATTGCTAGAATCTTAGATAAGATAGGCTATGAGATTATCTCTGTAATGACAGGTGATGGTACTTTAGAAGAGATCAAAGAGTCTCATGTAGCTGATTTGAACTTGGTTCAATGCCACCGTTCAATCAACTATATTGCCGAAATGTTTGAAGAGAAGTATGGTATTCCGTGGTTGAAGATCAACTTCATTGGTGTACAGGGTACGATAGATACTCTTAGAAATATGGCTAAATACTTTGGTGATGAAGAGTTAATTCAAAGAACTGAAGAGGTAATTGAAGAAGAATTAGGAGAAATTAAAGATATATTGGCTAAGTATAAAGAGTTATGTGATGGAAATACTGCTTGCCTATTCGTAGGTGGTTCAAGAGCTCATCATTATCAAAATCTATTTAAAGAGATTGGAATTGAGACTGTAGTAGCAGGATATGAGTTTGGACATCGAGATGATTATGAAGGAAGAGAGATCATTCCAGATATCGAGATGACTGCTGATGATAGAAATATTCCTGAGATAACAGTAACTAAGGATGACAAACGTTATAAATTACGTTTATCTAAGGAAAGGTATGAAAAGCTTCAAGAGGAGATGCCTTTAGGTGATTATAAAGGTATGGTTAAAGAGATGGAAGATGGAAAGATTATCATAGATGACTTAAATCACTATGAAACTGAAACTTTACTTAATGCTTTAAAACCAGCTGTCTTTGGTTCTGGTATTAAAGATAAGTATGTAGCTCAGAAGATGGGTATCTTTTCAAAACAGCTACACAGTTATGATTATAGTGGACCTTATGCTGGATTTAAAGGTGCTGTTAACTTTGCTAGAGATATTTCATCTGGTATTAATACACCTACTTGGAATTATATCACAGCACCATGGAAGAATGACCCAGAGATAGAAGCGCAATTAGGAGGTGCAAGCTAATGTCATTAACACCAAAAAAGATTACTGAGAGAAAAGCGTTGGTAGTAAATCCGGCAAAAACATGTCAGCCAATTGGGGCGATGTATGCGGCTTTAGGCATAAATAAATGTCTTCCTCATAGTCATGGTTCTCAAGGATGTTGTTCTTTTCATAGAATGCACTTGACTAGACATTTTAGAGATCCAATTGTAGCTACTACAAGTTCATTTACAGAAGGAGCTTCAGTATTTGGAGGAAGATCAAATTTAAATACTGCAATGAAGAATATATGGAAATTATATGAGCCAGATGTTGTGGCGATTAATACAACTTGTCTATCTGAAACAATAGGTGATGATGTAGGTTCTATGATTGCATCTATGGATATTCCAGAAGGTAAGACTGTTATCCATGCTAGTACACCAAGTTATGTTGGTTCCCATATTACTGGTTATTCTAATATGGTGCAAGCGATGATTAAACAACTTGCTCAACATGATGAAGAGGCTAGTAATGATAAAATCAACCTAATCCCAGGCTTTGTAGATCCTGGTGATATGAGAGAGATAAAAAGAATTACAAAACTGATGGGTATTCCATTCACTATGTTGCCAGATACTAGTGGGGTAGTAGATTCTCCAATGACAGGAAAGTATGAGATGTATCCAAAGGGTGGAACTACTATTGAAGAGATAAAAGAGTCTGGAAATGCTAAAGCTACAATAGCCTTAGGAAGCTTTGCATCTGAAGCAGGTGCCTTTGAATTAGAACGTAAATGTGATGTTAAACCTTACGTTTTAAAGACTCCAATTGGAGTTAAAGCAACTGATGAGTTCATTATGCAGTTAGTTAAGATTACTGGAGAAGAGGTACCTTATGCTTTGGAGGAAGAAAGAGGTCAGTTAGTTGATATCATGACAGATACTCATTTCCACTTCCATGGCAAAACAACTGCTATCTTTGGAGATCCTGATATAGTCATTGCTATGACAGAATTTGTGGTAAGTCTGGGTATGACACCTAAGTATATTGTAACTGGTACTCCAGGAAAAGAGTTTAAGCAAGCAATTGATGCTATCTTAGAAGATGCTGGTGTAGAAGGTGCAAAGGTCAAAGGACCAGGGGATTTATTAGAATTGCATCAATGGATCAAAAATGATTCAGTAGATTTATTGATTGGCAATAGCTATGGAAAGTATATTGCTAAAGAAGAGGATATTCCATTAGTTAGAGCAGGTTTCCCAATTTTAGATAGAAGTGTTCATAGTTACTTCCCGATTGTGGGATACAAAGGTGCTATGAGATTGATTGAGAAGATTAGTGGTGCTTTATTAGATAGAGCAGATAGAGATGCAACTGAAGAGGATTTGGAATTAGTAATGTAATTATTATAAGTGGTATGGTGAATCTGGTACATTCGCCATACTGCTTATAAATAATACCAATCAAATCATTAAGTTTAATTACTACCTGCTCTCTATAAATATGCCATCATTATTATACAATATTATAAGGTGGTGAGTCAAGTGAGTAGAAGTGTGGAACTAGGAACGTTAGAAGAAAGAAGAGATTCTATTCTTTGCAATTCAAAACAGGAACAAAAAGATCTAAAATGTGATCAAAATAGTGTAGCAGGAGCAGTAAGTCAAAGAGCTTGTGTTTACTCTGGAGCTAGGGTTGTCTTAAACCCAATTACCGATGCATATCATTTGGTCCATGGACCAATAGGCTGTGCTAGTTATACTTGGGATATTAGAGGTAGTTTGACCAGTGGTGCTGAGGTCTTTAGAAATAGTTTCTCTACTGATTTAAGGGAAAAAGACATTGTCTTTGGTGGAGAGAAGAAGTTGATGGCTGCTATTGATGAAATAGTAGAAGAGTATGATCCAAAGGTTGTTTTTGTTTATTCGACCTGTGTAGTAGGTGTAATTGGTGATGATTTAGCTGCAGTTTGTAGAACTGCTGAGAAAAAGTATGATATTAGAGTGATTCCAGTACAGGCTCCAGGTTTTGCTGGTAATAAATCTACTGGATATAAAGCAGCTGGTAATGCTATTTTGGAATTGATGGATACTAATGTTACACCTCTTAAAAAGAAGGGGATTAATATCTTAGGTGACTATAATTTGGCTGGGGAGCTATGGATTCTTCAAGGATATTTAAATAGAGTTGGGATTGAGGTCAATGCTAAGTTCACTGGAGATTCTAGCTGTGAAGAGATAATGAGAGCTCCACAGGCAGAGTTGAATATTGTTCAATGTGCTGGGTCTATGACTTTATTGGCTAAAAAGATGGAGAAGAGGTATGGTATTCCCTTTATCAAGATTAGCTTTGTGGGGATAGATGATACTATTGCTTCTTTAAGAAAGATTGCTCAGCTATTAGGTGAGCAACAAATAATTGCTAATGTAGAAGAATTGATTAAGGAAGAATATGCTAAGGTGAAAGATCAACTAGACTTTTATAAGAAGAGATTAGAAGGTTATAGTGCAGCTATCTATGTCGGTGGTGGATTTAAGGCAATCTCATTAATTAAACAGTTTAATAGTTTAGGAATAAAGCCTGTGATGGTAGGTACTCAAAATGGGAAAAAAGAAGAGTATGCTCAAATTAGAGATTTAACTGATGAAGGCACTATTATCTTAGATGATGCCAATCCTACTGAACTTGAAAAGTTTATGAAGGAAAGGGGCGCAGATGTCTTGGTTGGTGGAGTGAAAGAAAGGCCATTAGCTTATAAGCTAGGAGTAGCTTTTTGTGACCATAACCATGCCAGAAAGCATCCTTTAACTGGTTTTGTAGGAGCAGTTAATTTTGCTAAAGAGCTTGATTCTACTTTAAATAGTCCAGTTTGGAAGATTATTGCTAAAGAAAGTGGAGGTGAATAGATATGGCTCGTAATTTTGTAAATTTAAATGTAAATCCTTGTAAGATGTGTATGCCTATGGGGGCAGCAATTGCTTTTAAGGGGCTTGAAAAATCAATTTTGATGATGCATGGTTCTCAAGGTTGTAGTACTTATATGAGGCGCCATATGGCTACCCACTATAATGAGCCAGTTGATATTGCTTCTTCTTCTTTAACTGAACAAGGGACTGTTTATGGTGGAGAGAATAATTTGAAGAGAGGTTTAAGAAATACAATTAAGCTCTATCATCCTAAGGTGGTTGGGGTTGTTACTACCTGCTTAGCTGAGACGATTGGTGAAGATATTGATAGATTAATCAATGAGTTTAGAGCAGAAGAAGAGTTGGCAAGTGATGTTACTTTTATTCCAGTTCCAACACCTGGTTATGGAGGGACAGAGTTTGAGGGATACTATCTATCTTTAAAAAAGATGGTAGAAAGCCTTGCTGAAGCAGGAAGTAATGATAAAGTCAATATTATTGCTGGAAATTTGACTCCTGCTGAAATTAGAAGGATTAAGGAGATCTTAGAGTCTTTTTCAATTAGCTATAATTTATTACCTGATATTTCTCAGACTTTAGATGCCCCTTATTCTACTAACTATCAAAAGTTACCTGATGGCGGGACTACAATCGAAGAGATTAAAAGTATGGGTGGAGCTAAAGCGACAATTGAACTAGGAGCTTTATTAGATCAAAAAACCTCTGCTGGAGAGTTTTTAGAAGATAAATTTGGAGTGCCTTTATATAGAATTCCTCTACCTATTGGTTTGGCCAATGTTGATAAATTTATTAATGTTTTATCTGAAATTACTGGAGATAAGCCAGAGACTAAATTTATCGAGGCTAGAGGAAGAATGTTAGATGCTATGGTTGATTCTCATAAATATAATGCTCAAGGAAGGGCTGCTATCTTTGGTCAACCAGAACTGGTATATTCTATTGCTACTTTATGCTTGGAGAATGGGATTGTACCTGCTTTGTTGGCTACAGGAGCTAAGACATCTAAATTAGAAGAGTTATTGAAAAAAGACTTTGCTTTAGCTGTTGAAGACACTGTAATTATAGATGATACAGATTTTGATACTATCAGAGATCATGTCAATAAATTGGATGTTAATATTTTAATTGGACATTCTGATGGTAAATTTATTACTGAAAGGGATGGGATACCTTTAGTCAGAGTAGGTTTTCCAATTCATGATAGAGTAGGTGGGCAAAGAAAAGTAAGTATAGGTTATGATGGCTCTGTTAACTTTTTAGATGAAATTACTAATACACTATTAGAACAAAAGTACAGTGATTATCGTGAAAGAATGTATCAGAAGCATTTTAGTGGCTAGGTTGGGTTTTAAGAGTTTAAAATATTAACCAAGATAACAAAAGGGGGGGTATAAGATGGGTGCTTGTTCAGTTGATTTGGATATGAATTTCCCAGAAGAGACTACATTAGATACTGTATTAAAGACTTCAAAACATCCATGTTACAGCGAATGTGCTCATGAATATGCAAGAATGCATATCCCTGTTGCACCTAAATGTAATATAAGCTGTAACTATTGTAATAGAAAATATGACTGTTTAAATGAGAGTAGACCAGGAGTGACTAGTGAAGTATTAACACCTCAAGGGGCTTATAAGAAGTACTTAGCAGTTAAAGAGAAGTTACCTAACTTAAAGGTGATTGGGATTGCAGGTCCTGGTGATGCCTTGGCGAATTTTGAAGAGACTAAAGAGGCTATTAAATTGATTAAAGAAGAAGACCCTGAGATGACTATCTGTCTATCTACAAATGGGTTGATGCTGCCCAAATATGCTGAAGAGATAGTTCAATTAGGTATTAGGCATGTTACTATTACTATCAATACTATCGATCCTAAGATAGGGGCATCGATTTATAAATGGGTCTATTATAATGATAAGATGCTAGTTGGAGAAGAAGGAGCTCGGGTTTTACTTGATAATCAATTGCAAGGATTGAGTTATCTATCTAGTAAAGGGGTCTTGTGTAAAGTTAATATAGTAATGATTAAAGGTTTGAATGAAGACCATATCCCGGAGGTTGTTGATAAGGTAAAGGAATGTGGAGCTTTTATGACCAATATCATGCCTCTTATCCCAGCAGAAGGTAGCGAATTTGAAGATATGCCATTGGTTAGTAATAAAGAATTGAATGAATTAAGGGACAAGTGTTCAATTAATTTAAAACAGATGTATCATTGTAAGCAGTGTAGAGCTGATGCTATTGGTCAATTATCTCAAGATATATCTATTGAATTTAGGGGTTCTGTATCTGAGAATAAAGAGGAAGAGCAGAAGAGGTCAAATAACCTTGAAGCTTCAGATCTCTTGTTTGCAGTAGCCTCAAAGACAGGCAGGTTGATTGATCAGCATTTTGGGCATGTAGAAGACTTTCTAGTATATAAGTATACTGAACAGGGAATAGCATTAGTTGATAAGAGGAGTATAGATAAATATTGTACTGGTAAAGAGTGTGATGATAAAGATGATAAGATGAGCAATATAATTGATTTATTAGCTGATTGTGAAGCTGTCTTATCGATGAGAATAGGCTATGAGCCTAAAAAGAGGTTGTTAGAAAGAGGAATTAAGTCTTTGGAGTTATATGATGCAATTGAGGATGGAATTGAACATGCAGTAGAAAAGTTGAATTTAAGGCAAATTAGTTAAGTGTTTATGGTCAGTAACTAGTGAGGGTTAATAGTTGAGGAGTAATCTATAATAAATAGATTAAACTGTTTTTAAGTTTGATTCCCAAGCTGACTACTGATATCAAAACTATATAAAAGGTGGAGATTAATATGAATAAACCTAAGTATCATGTCTTTGTCTGTTCAAGCTCAAGAATTAATGGTCAACAGAGAGGTTATTGTGTTAACAAAGATTCTGTAGAGATTATCCAAAACTTTATGATGGAGATTGAAGATTACGGTTTAACAGGTGATGTCATGGTAACTAATACAGGCTGTTTGGGAATCTGTGATAAAGGACCAATAGTGATAGTTTATCCTGAAGGTGTTTGGTATGGTAGTGTTACTCCTGATGATGTAGAGGAGATAGTTGAAAGCCATTTAGAAAATGGTAAGGTAGTAGAGAGGTTAGAGATATAATCCTTCGATTATATCTCTAAAAATTTTATCTACCTAAAAAATATCATCTTCCTTTCTCTAATGGGAAGAGAAATTTTTAAACTAACAGATAGCTATAGATTCTTTTGTCATTGGTAGAGAAGCTATAATAGAATTATCTTATTAAAAATAAATAGCTATTTATTTTTAATAAGATAATTTTGTTATTTTTAGATAGCTGTCTTAGTTGTTTTATATTTGGACACTTTTAAAATTAGCGTGAGTGGGTGTGTGAGTGTGAATAAGCCCCAATAAAAAGAGATTTTACACACATTCACACTCATAGCTCACACTTGACACGAAAGTGTCGCTTTTTCTCTATATAGCGTTATGGTTAAAAATTTTATTCTAAGACAAAGGTTTAGGGTAAGGGGATGTTCATAATGAAAAAGATCTTAATTATTGCTCTAATCTTAGTTATAGTTATAATTGCAGGGTATCAAGGGGCTAAGGAGTATAAAGAGGGAGCTAAGGAAGCAATTGTTATATATGGATAAAAGAAAGTGGGGGGTAATATGGCCAATGATTTAATCTATCAAGAGGTACAGGGGTGTAAGGAGAGGGGAGAATTATTTCAATTAAAAGCTAGTAAGAAGGTAGATTTAACTAAAATTTTGATCTGGGGAATTATGATATTTAATGTTCTTTTTATTACTTTGATTATCTCATCTTTATTTTTAAAGTCTTCAATAGGAGATGTGATTGCTGTTGTTAAGGATTTAAACACCTTAAAAGCAATTAAGATAACGATAAGTTCTATCTTCTGTTCTGCAATTATGACTATTGTCATTGGGGTTCCCTTTGCCTATGTCATGGCTCAAAAGCATGGAAAGGTTTATAGGATGATTAATATGATTTTAAATCTACCTTTGGTGATGCCTCCTACTGTTGCAGGGTTAGCTCTGTTAATGGCTTTTGGAAGAAGGGGTGCCTTTGCAAATGTAATTAGGATTTTTGGTTTTGATATTCCTTTTAGTTTTATAGCATTGATTATAGTGCAAGTATTTGTAATGTTACCACTCTTTACTCAAGCATTGAGAAGTGGCTTTGAAGCAATTAATCAGGATATTAAAGAGGCGGCTATGGTTTTTGGAGCAGGGGAGAAGGAATTATTATTTTTAATCTATTTGCCATTGAGTATGAGGGCTTTTATGACAGGGCTGATTATGGCTTGTTTGCGTGCAGCAGGAGAGTTTGGGGCAACTATGATGTTTGCTGGAAATCTATCAGGTAAAACTCAGACATTATCTACAGCAATTTATACTCTTTCCCAAAGGGATTTAGGTCAATCTATCTCTTTGGCAGTAGTATTGATTTTGATATTTTTGATACCATTACTTGTTTTAGAATTGAAACTAAAAGAGTAATAATATATAGGTGTTTGTAAAGGTTATATTCTATTTGGAGATGAGTTTATCTGATTGAAAGCATAGAGGAAACTTAAGTGTTTTCGATTTAAAATAGAATTTAAATAACTTTGCGAGCACTTTTGATTTTTGATTAATAAATTAATAGTTTTGATTTGGAGTTTAATATAGGTAGTAACAGTTAATTGGGATATTACGACAATTTCGTGTCAGGAATCAGGAATCTGGAACCAGTGTTTTTATAACTGATTCCTGACTACTGATTCCAGATTCCTAAAAGTGTCCCACTATCTCTCAATTGTATCAGCTTGCTATAAATCTATAACTTGGGGTGATAAGATGAAGTTAATTACTGTATCTGGACCACCATCAACTGGAAAGACTTCTGTAATTATCAAGACGATTGATCATTTAAGTCAGAAGGATGTCAAGGTTGGGGTGATAAAGTTTGATTGCTTATCAACAAATGATGATACCTTATATAAGAGAAAGAAGATACCTGTACAAGTGGGTATTTCTGGAGGGCTTTGTCCAGACCATTTTTTCGTTAGTAATATTGAGGAATGCTTTGAATGGGGATTGAAGAATGATTTAGATATTTTGATCAGTGAAAGTGCAGGCTTATGCAATAGATGTTCTCCTTACCTAAAGAATTCCTTGGCTGTCTGTATTATAGATAATCTGATGGGGATTCATACTCCTAAAAAGATAGGGCCTATGCTAAGATATGCTGATATAGTGGTGATAACTAAAGGAGATATAGTCTCTCAGGCAGAAAGAGAGATTTTTGCTTACCGGGTTAAGGAGGTTAATTCTAAGGCTAAAATCTTATTTATCAATGGAATTACTGGTCAAGGGACCTTGCATTTAGCAGATTTATTTATTAGAGAAGGGGAAAGAGAGGATTTAAAGGAGAGTAAATTACGTTTTACTATGCCAGCTGCGCTATGCTCCTACTGCTTAGGAGAGATGACAGTTGGTAAGGATTATCAGATAGGTAATATTAAGAGTATAAATATCTAGTAACTGGGGTTGGTGGTGAAATGGGGAGGTGAAGAGATGTTTAATATAACAATAATTGGTGGTCATGATAAGGATGGTAATTTAGAAAATTTAGATTTAACTATTTATGCTGGTGAGGTTGTATCGATTGTGGGACCTACTGGATCTGGAAAGAGTCAATTATTAGGTGATATTGAATGGATGGCCCAAAAGGACACACCAACAGGAAGGAGAATTCTGATTAATGGTCAGGTGCCTGATATAGAGAAACGCTTTGATATAGATTCAAAGCTGGTTGCCCAATTATCTCAAAATATGAACTTTGTGATGGATGTAACTGTCAAAGAGTTTGTAGAAATCCATGCTAGTAGTCGTAAGGTTGAAAATTCTAAAGAGATAATTGATGCTATCATTGGTCAAGCCAATAAGTTAGCAGGTGAAGAGTTCTTGGAGGATACACCAATTACCTCTTTAAGTGGGGGACAATCTAGAGCATTGATGATTGCTGATACAGCCTACCTGAGTAAATCACCAATTGTATTGATTGATGAGATTGAGAATGCAGGAATAGATAGAAAGAGTGCTCTGAATTTGCTTGTAAAAAGGGAGAAGATAATTTTGATGGCAACCCATGATCCAATTCTAGCTTTGATGGGGGATAAGAGATTGGTTATTAAAAATGGAGGTATTGATAAAATTATTGAATCTACAGTAGCTGAGAGAAAGAACTTAACAGTGCTTGAAGATTTGGATAAGAAGTTGTTGATGATGCGCAATAAATTGAGAAATGGAGAGATAATTGATTGTATAGGATGGGAGTGAGGTTTTTTATGGAAAATTTTAGTAATTGCAATCTATTGGCTTTAATGCCATGCCCTTTAAAGGTACCCTTTGAAAGGTTGATAACAGGTTATGTGGAGAAAAAGAAGCAAGAAGGAGTAAAGCTTAACTGTAATATAGTGGCAAATGCTAATAATCACCTTGCATTTTATGAGCAAATAGACGCTTTTGAAGATATAGATGAGATACCTGATATTGTGATATCACCAGGGCTTAATAACTTCTTTTATGATGAATTTCATAACCGATTTATTAGTAAGGGTTATTTTAGAAATCCAATTGAATATGGTGAAGCTGAAGATTTTCAAAATATAGGGTATCCAGATGTGGATAGAAATTATACGATGTTTACTCTAAATTTATTGGTGATAGTTGTTAATAAAGATAGGCTAAAGGGGGCTGGGATTCCTAAGAGCTTTGGTGATTTATTGTCCAAAGAGTATTACAAAAATATCTCTATCAGAGGAAGGGATGAATTTGTCTGTGAAACAGTCCTCTTAAATTTTTATAAAGAATATGGTTTTGAGGGGATAAAGTTGCTTTCAGAGAATGTCAAAGAAGGTTTGCATCCAGCAGAGATGGTCAAGAAGGCAACAAGTGCCAATCATCAAGACCCAGCAATTTATGTAATGCCCTATTTTTTCGCTAGAAATATAAGTGCTAGAAAGAATATAGAGTTGGTTTGGCCAGAGGATGGAGCTTTGGTCAATGCTATTTCGATGTTGGTTAAAAGAGATATAAGTAAGGATGTTAAAGATTTGGCTGGGTATATTGCAGGACAAGAGGTGGGAAGAGTCTTTACAAATGCCGCATTTCCTGTATCGAATCCAACTGTCGAATTGGGGAGCTTTAAAGATAAGAAATATAAGTGGCTTGGCTGGAAGTTTATACAGGATAATAACTTAAGAAAGGTTATGGATGAAATCACAAATTATTATATATCCTTTCAAATTTAAAGGTAGAAAAAGGCGACAGGAGCACGGCTTACACTTGAATGTTAACTATATGTAAAAAATATTCAAAATACTACCAAAAAAGAAGTTGGGACGTTGACAATAATCCTGATTTAAAGTATAATTAACATATAGTTAACATAAAAATAATTATGATTATTATGGCGGAAAAGAAGGGGGTGAATATAATGGCGGGTTTCTATATTTTAGATACAACTTTACGAGATGGTGAACAATCTGCAGGGGTCTCTTTTTCTAGAGATCAGAAACTATCAATAGCTTCTAAGCTAGATGAATTGGGGGTTGATATTATAGAAGCTGGTATTCCGGCAATGGGTAAAGAAGAGAAGGGGATTCTCCGGGAGGTTATGTCCTTGGGGCTTGATGCTGAAATATTGGCGTGGAATAGAATGAAGATTGAGGATATAGATCAATCACTTGATTGTGGACTTAAAAACCTTCATGTTTCGGCGCCGGCTTCTGACATTCAACTCAAACACAAATTGAAAAAAGGTAGGGGTTGGTTATTGAGTGAGTTGTCTAAAGTCATTAACTATGCTGTTGAAAAAGGATGCAAGGTATCGGTTGGAGCAGAAGATGCTTCAAGGGCTGATCTTGATTTTTTGATAAAGCTCTATAAGTTAGCTCAAAGAGAAGGTGCTAGTAGAGTTCGTTATGCCGATACTATTGGTTCGTTAGATCCTATCACCACTTACGATAACATTCGTAAGATAAGAAGTGCGATTGATTTGGATATTGATTTTCATGGACATAATGATTTTGGGATGGCTACAGCCAATGCCCTGAGTGCTTTTAAAGCTGGTGCTAAGTATATAAGTTGTACCGTTAATGGCTTGGGGGAGCGGGCGGGGAATACGGCTTTGGAAGAAATCGTTATGTCCTTGAAATGTATTGAAGGTTGTGAGAGTGACTTTAAAGTTAAGGGGTTAAAAGAATTATCTAAACTTGTAGAAGATTCATCGGGAAGAAGGGTCTCGGTTGATAAGCCTGTTGTAGGTGAAGGGGTCTTCTCTCATGAGTCTGGCATACATGTGGATGGTCTGCTAAAAGATCCTTCGACTTATGAGTTCTTATCTCCAGGAGATTTAGGAAGAGAGAGAAAGTTTGTGGTTGGTAAATTCTCAGGGGTTAGTTCTATTCTTCATAAATATAAAGAATTAGGTATTTCTCTTAGTGAAGAAGAAGCTAATAAGGTGTTAAGGAGAATGAGGTCTTATTGTAATAAAGTCGAAGGTGTTACTGGTTGATTTGGTGAATATTAGAGATTTGCATCAAGTCCAAATGATCTGTTTTTGTTAACTACATGTTAATTAATAAGAAAAAAGATAAAAAGACTTGACTTATTAAGTCCCAAGCAATATAATTAACATATAATTGACATTTACTTTACATCAGACTATTTTTTAGAGTGATTGAAGTGTCTTTGGTGGAGAGTTTTGGTTGGGCAAAATCACATACACTGAGGTGAGGGAGATGATGCTTGATGTAGGTGCAGATACTCCTGCTTATACAATCGGAGTGGTTGCAGATATGACTGGCTTGACGGCCAGACAAATTCGTTATTATGAGAAAGCTGATTTACTTAAACCTGTTAGGACAAAAGGGAATCAGAGGTTGTATTGCCAGAAAGATATTGAAAGGCTTGTCCAGATTAAAAAGTTATTGAATAAGGGTTTGAATGCTATAGGGATAAAGAAAGTCCTGGAGGATCAAAAAAAGTCTTAACAGGTTTGGGAATTGTGGTTATAAGTATTTAAGTTATATTCACTTTTATTTTTATCCTCTAATGTCAGGTTTGTGTTAATTTTTTTCAAAAAAACCTTGACACTTTGGCACAAAACCTTTATACTTGACATATAACTAACATATACCTAACACAAAAATGGTCTTGAAAAGAGATTTTTAATAAAATAAGTGAGGTGATTTTAATGTGTTTTGTAATGAAAAATGTTAATGTAACCAGTGAACATGGGAGTTATAAGTCAGATGTTGTTGTTAAGGATAATAATGTTGTAATGGTTGGCAAGTGCATTAAAATAGATGGGGTTAAAGAGATAGATGGAGCCAGTTTAGTTTCTGAGAGTATCATAACTTGGTTTTCTGGATCAAAAGAAGATTTAATTTAAGAGGAGGAAGATAAGAATGTCTAAGTTAACAAAAGAAGATGTATTAAAGAAAGCAGAAGAATTAAATGTAAAGTTTGTTAGATTACAGTTTACTGATATTTTAGGAATTATTAAAAATGTTGCAATTACAGTCAATCAGTTAGAGGATGCATTAGATGGGAAGATTATGTTTGATGGTTCTTCAATTGATGGATTTACTAGAATAAATGAGTCAGATATGTATTTGAAGCCTGATTATGATACCTTTACATTATTTCCGTGGAGACCAAAGGATGGTGCAGTAGCAAGATTGATCTGTGATGTCTATAAGCCAGATGGTACTCCTTTTACAGGTGACCCACGTCAGGTATTAAAGAAGGTCTTAGATGAAGCTAAAGAGATGGGTTATGAAATGTTTGTTGGACCAGAACCAGAATTCTTCTTATTCCAAAAAGATGAGAAGGGTGATGCTACTACTATTACTAATGATCAAGGTGGATATTTTGATTTAGCACCAATGGATGCAGGTCAAGATCCAAGAAGGGATATTGTCTTGGCTTTAGAAGAGATGGGCTTTGAGATGGAAGCTTCTCACCACGAGGTGGCACCTGGACAGCATGAGATTGACTTTAAATATGATCATGCTTTAACTACTGCTGACAATGTAGCTACCTTTAAATTTGTAGTTAAAGCTATTGCTGAAACTCATGACTTACATGCGACATTTATGCCTAAACCAATCTTTGGGGAAAATGGTTCTGGAATGCATGTACACCAGTCATTATTCAAAGATGGAAAGAATGCTTTTTATGATGAAGATGATAAATTAGGCTTAAGTCAAATTGCCAAATATTATATCGGTGGATTATTAAAACATGCTAAAGCAATTGCGGCTATTACTAATCCAACGGTCAATTCTTACAAACGTTTGGTACCTGGATATGAAGCACCAGTTTATTTAGCTTGGTCTAGCTCTAATCGAAGTGCTTTAATTAGAATTCCAGCAGCACGTGGGGCAGGAACTAGATTAGAGATGAGAAATCCTGATCCATCTTGTAATCCATATTTGGCTTTTGCTGTAATGTTAAAGGCTGGTCTAGATGGAATTAAGAATAAGATTGAAGCACCAGCAGAGGTTCTAGATAATATCTATACAATGAGTGCTAGCAAGAAGAAAGAGTTAGGTATTGAGAGCTTACCTAGTAGTTTAAAAGATGCTTTGGGTTATCTTCTAGATGATGAAATTGTTCAAAGTGCATTAGGTGAGCATGTCTTAGATCACTTCTTAGATGCTAAAACTATTGAATGGGATATTTATAGAACTCAAGTTCATCAATGGGAATTAGATCAATATTTAAGAGTATATTAATAGCTTTTAATTATTGACTAATTATATATAATCTCACTCTTTATGCTTAGAGAATCCTCGATTGCTATAAGTGAGTAGGTAGTTTAAGAGTATCTAAGCAAGCAGAAGGATTCTCTAGGCTATAAAAATAAGTGGGGAAAATAGTTAAAAAAGGAAGTGCTAAAATGTTGAATAAGGACTATAAGTTGATTACAGAGAAACTAGTAGGATGGATTCAGCAAAAAGTAAAGGAAGCTGGCTGTAAAGGGGTAGTTGTTGGTTTAAGTGGAGGAATTGATTCTTCGGTGACAGCAACCTTATGTAAAAAAGCCTTTCCTGATAACACTTTAGGATTGATTATGCCTTGTGAAAGCAACCCTAAAGATGAGCAAGATGCTAAGCTATTAGCTGATAAGTTTGGAATAGATTATAAGGTAATAGACTTGGGTTCTGTCTTCAATTCAATGTTAGATGTGGTTGATGTAGTTGATAAACAGAAATTAAGTCGTGCTAATATTAAGCCCAGATTGAGAATGACTGCTTTATATTATTATTCTAGTTTAAATAATTACTTAGTTGTAGGAACAGATAATAGAAGTGAGCTGAAATTAGGCTACTTCACTAAGTTTGGTGATGGGGGAATAGATTTAGCACCATTAGGTAATTTGGTTAAAAGTGAAGTTAGAGAGGTAGCTAAGGTTTTGGGTGTTCCAGAGAAAATCATTACTAAAGCACCATCAGCAGGATTGTGGGCAGACCAGACTGATGAAGGTGAATTAGGGATCAGTTATGAAGAGGTTGATAATTATATCTTAACTGGTGAGGCTAGTTCTAAAGTTAAGGAGATAGTAGACACTTTAGAGGAGAAGAATCAACATAAATTGGCTTTACCATCAATACCCAATTTTTAATTATAGGCTTTATAAGTATTAATTATAAAATATATATTAATTATAAGGAGAGTGAAAAAAGTGAGAAGAAGAGTAGTTAGTTTAGGTTTACTTGTGATGTTAGGAGTGATTAGTTTATCATCAATGGCTTTTGCAGCAGATGCAACAGCAGAAAGTAATGCAATTGCGATTGATACAATTTGGACTTTGGTAGCAGCATTTTTGGTATTCTTTATGCAGGCAGGATTTGCAATGGTAGAGGCAGGATTTACTAGAGCAAAGAATGCAGGAAACATTATTATGAAGAACTTAATGGACTTTTCAGTAGGGTCATTGATTTATTGGATTTGTGGATTTGCATTTATGTTTGGAGCAGGAAATGCTTTTATAGGAACTAAAGGATTCTTTTTAAGTGGGAGTTTTGAACATTTAGGATTGAGCATACCTTTAAGTGCTTTCTGGATCTTCCAAGCTGTATTTGCTGCAACAGCAGCTACTATCGTATCAGGAGCCATGGCTGAAAGAACTAAATTTAGTGGATATTTAGCTTATAGTGCTGTAATTACTGCAATCATCTATCCAGTAGTAGGTCACTGGATTTGGGGTGGCGGTTGGTTAAGTGGTATGGTTGATTTCGCAGGATCAACAGTTGTTCACTCAGTAGGTGGATGGGCTGCTTTAGCTGGTGCAATAGTTTTAGGGCCTAGAATTGGTAAATTCAATGAAGATGGTTCTGTAAATGCAATGCCAGGACATAACCTATTAATGGCTGCACTTGGTGTATTTATCTTATGGTTTGGTTGGTTTGGATTTAACCCAGGTAGTACAGTAGCAGGTACTGATTTAAGTATTGCTGATATTGCAGTAACTACTAACTTGGCTGCAGCAGCAGGTGCCGCTTTAGCAATGGTAACTAGTTGGTTCAAATATGGTAAAGCTGATGTAAGTATGACTTTAAATGGAGCTTTAGCTGGTCTTGTTGGAATTACTGCAGGGTGTGCTAGTGTAGATAACTATGGGGCTGTAGCAATTGGAGCTTTAGCTGGAATCTTAATCGTTTATGCTGTAGAGTTTATCGATAGTTTACATGTAGATGACCCTGTTGGAGCAGTAGCAGTACATGGTGTTTGTGGAGCTTTTGGAACATTATTAGTTGGATTGTTTGCAGTAGATGGCGGTTTATTCTATGGTGGAGGAATTGGATTATTTCTTACTCAGTTAAAAGGTGTGGTAGCAGTAGGAGCTTGGACTTTTACAACAGCATTCATCTTATTTAAAGTTATTGCTAGTACTATTGGTTTAAGAGTATCTAGAGAAGAAGAGGTAGAAGGACTAGATATTACAGAGCATGGTTCAGTATCTTATCCAGATTTCATTCCATTACATTGGAAGAGTGTTAAAGTCAGTAAGAAATAGTGATGAGTAATGAGTGTGAGGGAAAATGTCTAATTTATAATTACGCTCGTTAAATATAATAAACTAGAATAATTAAGAGGATAAATTTAAAAGATAGTGAGAGTTTGAGTTATTAGTGTAGGGTGTAAAGTTTTTACTCACACCCACACTAAGCACTCCCACTAATAAAGGGGGAAAGAGAATGAAAAAGGTAGAATGTATTGTTAGACCAAGTAGTATAGAAGAACTGATCGTGGCTGCAGAAAAATTAGGTGTTAATGGTTTAAATATAACTCAGATTGCCGGATATGGTAAGCAGAAAGGTGCTACTAATATCTATCGTGGTGTAGAGTATGAGGTCAAGCTAAAAGAGAAACTTAAAGTAGAAATCGTAGTAGAAGAAGATAAGGTAGAACCTTTAGTCAATGCTATTATGGAGGCTGTTCGTACTGATGAAGTCGGTGATGGTAAGATCTTTATCTATCCAATTGAAGAGACGATTAGGATTAGAACAGGTGAAAAAGGTATAAAGGCTATTTAATGTTAAGCACCCCACCCCCGATTTAATCGGGGGTATTTTTGTAAAATTATAGATAGAGGAGGTTTGGCGACTGATGAAGCTGATTAGGGCAATTATTAGACCTAAGAAGGTTGAAGCTGTTGTTGATAGGTTAAGTGAGGAAGGTTTTCATGCTTATACTAAGGTTGAAGTTAGTGGTAGAGGAGAGCAAAAAGGGATTAAGATTGGAGAGACCCATTATGATGAGCTATCAAAGACTCTGCTGTTAATTGTGGTAGAGGATAAAGATAAAACTAAAGTAGTGGATATAATTGCTAGGGAGGCTAAGACTAAAAGAAAGGGAGGTTTGGATGCAGGAGAGATTAAATTTAAGATGGGTATAGATGGTGTCCCAGGTGATGGTAAGATATTTGTAAGTAGTATAGAAGAGGATTATACAATTAGTAGTTATCTAGGTATATAAAGAGCTGGTCAACTTTGATCAGCTCTTTAGTTATTTATATGATTATACTTTTTTAGATTTTAAATTCATCTACCATATCCATTAAACTATGGGATATCTCTTTTAGCTCTTGGGAGGAAGCGTTCAATTCTTGAGACATAATTTCAATATTTTGATATGAGTTGAAAATCTCTTTATTATAGGCTTCCCAATCATCAGTAGCACTGGCTGTTTGCTGGATTTGCATTGAGCTTTCCTGGCTTGAACTTTTAATTTCTGTAAATAATGAACCAGTCTCTTGAGCGATTTCTTGACTTGTTTCTGTCTTTATCGCTACTTCTCTAATAGCAGTTAGTGCTTCATTTGATTTCTGTTCTATCTGCTGAATTAAAGTAAGTATATTTTCAGTAGCATTATTGGTTTCAATTGAAAGGGTTCTGATTTCATCGGCAATGACTTTAAAGCCATTGCGGGTATTATTAGAGTTATTGGCTTCAATGTTAGCATTTAAAGCTAATAGATTGGTCTGTTTTGTTATATTGGTGATTAGTTCAACTATTTGATTGATCTCTTGATAATCATTATGTAGATCTTCTATAATCTCTACAGTCCCCTTGGTAACGACACTAATCTGATTGATGCTCTTTAAGGTATCTTTGATATTATCATTACCAAGTTGAGTCTTATTAGAAGACTGTTGAGCAAAAGTAGCCATTTCTCCCATACTCTCCGAAATTCCTTCGATGATCAAGGTTATGTTATCCATTAACCTTTGATTTCCTGTGATAGTTCTATTAGCCCTTTGGGCAGAAGATAATAGCTCTTGGCTATGAGCAAATAAATCTTTTGATGTCTTACGAATATTGATGATGGTACCTTTTAAATTACAGTACATCTTATTTAGAGCTGTTGCTAAAATATTAAGCTCATCTTGAGTCTTGATGCCAAGTAGCTCTATATTTAAATTTCCTGAAGAAATTTCATTAGCAAAGTTAGTAGCAGCTAGGATAGGTTTGGTTATCTTATTACTAAATAACAAGGATATGAGAATAACTAAAGTGAATATAGCTAGACTAGAAAAGATAGATGTAGTAAAAAATTTATGCTCTAGTCCTCTAATACAGGTTAGATCTTGACTGATTCTAAGCATTCCTCGAATCTTTTGACCACTTGGGTCAGATAGAGGTAGATACAATTCTAATTTATTATTATCAGCCATAGAAGTTACTCTTTCTCCTAAAGATACTCTGTCAAAGATGGATTTATCCTCTATAGTTGTGCCAAGCCTTTCTTGCTCTAAATCTCTAGAGCTTTGAATTAATTTGTCCTTTTCATAAAAGGCTACATCACCTGAAATTAAATTATTAATATTTTTTAGTAATTGATTATTTAGATTAAAACCAACTTGGAGAGTACCTATAATTTGATGATTATCTTTAATAGGGACAAAGGCTCTAACAGCCAGCCCGCTCTTACCAAATTCAAAGCCTTTAACCTCTTCTCCTTGTAAAGCCAGGTCAATTGAATTGTTATCACTCTTATCATCACCAAATTTGCCGGGGTGATGGGCTCTAGTAAAGACAACACCTTTTTCATCACCAAACTCAAAGACGGTTAAGCCTTTATCCTCTTTTAATAGCTTAAAGATTGGCTTAAGCTTTTGGTCTAATAAATTTCGATCCTTTTTTTTGAAGGCAGAAATTAGATTCTTCTGTTGGGCATACTTGTGAGCAATAGAGAGTGCTACCTTCTGCTTTTCATTAAAGTAGAAGTTTGAGACCTTAATAGCCTGTTCTAACTTAGAGTCTATTGTTTGTTCAAAGCTCTGTCTACTCTGCTTATATAATATTGTAGAGATGACTAGTGTTGGAATTATTGAAATTAGTGAGAGAAGGATGAATAATTTTTTCTTTAAACTGAATCTTACCATTATGCTTTCCCCTTTCTTTTGCTTTGATAATTGTAGCTTATGAATTTTATATATTATATACATTTACTTCTAAAACCTTGTATTTTCTAGAAAGTTAACCCATAGTTAACCTACTGTTTACAAAGCTACTTTTTATTAAAAGATAATAGATAACAAATAACAACCAGTAAACTAATGTCAATATCTTGTGCTAGTAAAAAAATGATACAATATATAGATATTGCGACACTTTTTTTAGTTGACAGGTGACGGTGTACAGTTGACAGTTAAAAGACCAAAATCAAAGACCTTAAAGGGTTTGAATTTAACTGTCAACCGTCAACTGTACATTGTACACTGAAGTAAAACTGTCGCAATATTCCCATAAAGACACATTACCTATATTAAAATTTAATTAGCACAATAGAATAATAAAAAATTAAAATAATGTTTGCATATTTATTCTGTAAAATGTATAATTATAAATAACATGAGGAGGGAGGAGTTACTATGAAAGATTTGTTGACAGTTAAGGACTTAACACTAACAGAGATTGAGGAGTTATTTGAGCTAGCGCTTAAGTTAAAGAAGGAATTAAAAGCAGGTGTTGAACATAAAATTTTGGCAGGTAAGAGCTTGGGAATGATCTTTGCTAAATCTTCTACAAGAACAAGGGTCTCTTTTGAGGTTGGTATCTATCAATTAGGAGGTCAGGGGATTTTCCTAAGTTCAAATGATATTCAATTGGGAAGAGGAGAGACGATAGAGGATACTGCTAAGGTACTTTCACGTTATGTAGATGGGATTATGATTAGAACCTTTGCTCACAGTGATGTAGAGGAGTTGGCTGCCCATGCAACAATTCCGATTATTAATGGTTTGACTGATGATTATCATCCTTGCCAAGCATTAACGGATTTGCTGACTGTGAAAGAGTATAAGGGTGAGTTAAAAGGATTAAAAATGACTTATGTTGGCGATGGTAATAATATGGCTCACTCTCTATTATTAGCAGCAGCCAAAGTGGGAATGGATATCTCTATTGCGTGCCCTCAAAATTATCAACCAGCTGAAGAGATAGTAGCTACTGCTAAAGAGATTGCTCAAGATAGTGGAAGTGAGATTGAAATAACTAGTGATATTTTAGCAGCATCTCAAGATGCTGATGTACTATATACCGATGTTTGGGCTAGTATGGGTGATGAGGATGAGCTTGAAGTAAGAGAAAAGGCCTTTGCTAACTATCAAATTAATAGTAAAGTGATGTCAGTAGCAAAAACTGATGCCATCTTTTTACACTGTTTACCAGCCCATCGTGGTGAAGAGGTAACAGCTGAAGTAATTGATGGGGAGCAATCAGTAGTCTTTGATCAGGCGGAGAATAGACTACATATGCAGAAGGCGATTATGGTAAAATTAATGAAATAAACTTTAAGCTGAGACGATAGTGTCTCGGCTTTTTTTATGTCAAATTTTCTCCAAGATATTAAGAAATGATATTTATATAAAAACCTAAGTTAAGGTATATTAAAAGTAGATTAAGGGTTCTATATTCAAGAAATTATTATAAGTTAAGGAGTTTAAATAATGAATAAGTCTAACAAATCTAGAGCAAGGCGACACCAAGCCTATGTCAGTATATTTGGGACAACACAACTACATCTCAGAAACCCCTGGGTAATTGCTTGGTGGTCAGCAGCTTTTCCTGGTTTAGGTCATCTGCTGTTATCTAAATATTTAAGAGGTTTTTTATTATTTGTCTGGGAAGTATATATCAATTATCAAGCAGGAATTAATTATGGTATTCTTTATTCCTTTACAGGTAATTTTGAATTAGCTAAACAGTCTCTTGATATTAGGTGGATGCTATTGTATATAGCAACTTATATCTTTGCAATTTGGGATGCTTATCGAAGTACTGTTGATCTTAATCATCAATATCTACTGGCTAATAGAGAAGAGGTTTATATTAAATCTTTTACAATATCAGCGATGGAGATTAATTATTTAGACAAAAGAGAGCCTGAAATTTCAGCTATCTGGTCTTTTTTTATGCCAGGGGCGGGACAGATCTATATCCATCGAATAATTACTGCTTTTTTTATTCTTACTTGGTTTATAATCCTTTCTTATTATTCAAAAGTATTACCTGCTATTCATTACACTCTACTAGGAGAGTTTGCTAAAGCTAAAGGAGTGGTTAATTGGCATTGGCTGTTAAATATTCCTTCAGTTTATGGTTTTGCTTTGTATGATGCTTATACTAATACTGTAGAGAATAATAAATTGTATGATTGGGAACAAGGCAAATTTTTAAAGGACAATTATCAAAGCCAAGAGATTAAATTTAGAGAAGATGTAGGTGATAAGATGCAAATTATTTCTACCTTTGAACATTCAAATTATCTAGAGTTAGTAATCAGTGCTATAGAGAAACAGGGCATAGAAAAGAAGGATATTGTGGCAATTCCGATGGATAAAAGAAATACAAGAAGAAAGTTTTTTGATAATATTCATTATTCTGATGGTTTGAGTTTATTAGATTTAGCTGCTATTTTGGGTACTATATTTATGTTACTTGGAGGGATTTATGGTTTTATTTTTGAATGGGGGCCTATAATTTGGGGATTAATTGGTTTGGTGCTAGGTGGAGTTTTAGGTTTGCTTATTAAATTGCTAATAACTAAGAATAGGTCATATCGACAGAAAAAACAGAAATATGCAGAGGTAGTCTTAGTTATTAATTGTAATAAAGAACAAGTAGAAATGATTAAGAGTATATTATGGGAAAATTATGCTTTAGGGGTTAGTAAGCTTGATTTGGGAGATAAATAGTATCGCTATATCATTCTATAATTAGAAATTTATATAGGAGGGGGTAATCTTGAATTGGGCAGATTTTTGTTATACAGGATGGTTTGAAAATCCCTTGTGTGATAGTGGAGGTTGTACACCCACTAGTAGGTGTAATGAAATCACTTATAGATGTATTTTAATACTTTGAATTAAGTATCAGAGTAAGGTTTAGTAAGTGATATAGTTATTTTTAGAGGTTTTGAAGGAGAAAGAAGAAAATATTGAGATTTAATTAGACACTAGCCCTTTTTTTTGTTAACATACCAGTATAACTTATAGTAAAGGAGATTAGAATATGTCAGAAGATAAGGTTTTAGCACAGGTTAATGGAGAAGTGATTACAGAAGAGGATATTGAGATGGTTATCCAAAATGCCAATCCTCAACAGGCACAGCAACTACATACAGAACAGGGTCGTCAACGTTTATTAGATCAATTGATCAATCAAAAGTTATTTTATCTAGATGCTCTTGAGCAAGGTTTAGCAGATAATGAAGAGTTTAAGGAGAGTCTTGAGAGGGTACAAAATAACCTATTAAGCCAATTTGCTATTAAGAATCTTTTAGAAAATGTAGCTGTAGATGAGAATGAAGTAGAAGATTTTTATAATGAAAATAAGGATAGATTTAAGAAGCCAGAAAGTATACAAGCAAGCCACATTCTTGTTAAGGAAGAAGAGAAAGCAGAAGAGATTTTAGAAGAATTAGAAGAAGGTCTTGCTTTTGCTGAAGCTGCTAAGAAATACTCTACTTGCCCTTCTAAGGCTAAGGGAGGAGACTTAGGTGACTTTACAAGAGGTAAGATGGTTCCTGAGTTTGAACAGGCAGCCTTTGCAATGGAAGAAGGAGAGGTCAGCTCAGAGCCTGTTAAGACGCAATTTGGTTATCATATTATCAAGGTTACAGCTAAAAATGAACCTGCTAGTAGTTCTTTAGAAGAGGTTAGAGCTCAGATTGAGCAACAATTAGTATCGATGAAGCAGAATCAGCTTTATCAAGGTAAGACAGAAGAGTTAAAAGAAAAGTACACTGTAACAATTGGTGAGTAAAAAAAGAGTTTCTGGAGTTAACTCCAGAAACTCTTTTTTTAAATTAGCTAAGTTTTTGGAGTGAGTTTATCGCTTAATGGGGATATTGCGACACTTTTTATAAGTGTAAGTTGGTGTGGGAGTGTGAGTGAAATTCAATAGAAAGGCACTTCACACACACTCAAACTACTCACTCACACCGACACGAAAGTGTCGCAATATCTCTCTATAAAGACAGATTTAATTATGTTTTAAAGTCATGACTTATGTAAGAAGTAGAATATTTCTCTTTTTAATAATTACCATTGTCACTTTTTCTTGAACTTGATATAATTTTAATAGATGTCTTCATATATCTTCAAAATTTATCTTTTCAAGGTACTAGCTAGTAGTTAATAATTACTTATTTTAATTTAAGCGGAATTTATTGATAGTTTATAGAATTAAGGGTAATCTAATCATTACATTAATTGGTATATGGTGATTTTTAAAAATTATTGTTTGAAATTGAATGATTTATGGAGGGATTTGATAATTAAATGTCGAAGAAATCTAAGATAGTTTTGATTTTAATAAGTTTATAATATTACAAGTAGTAATGATAATTAATTCGATAAATAACAGTAAATTGAAAAGAGGGGGGCTTAACAGGTGAAATACAATAAACTTATTATTATAATGGTATTGGTTATATTATTATTTTCTTCTATAACGAGTGTGGAAGCCAGTTATAGAGTCTTGCAACAGGGAATGGAAGGTAGAGATGTTAGAGAATTACAGGAAAATTTAGTGATGCTTGGCTATAGAATAATTATTGATGGTAATTTTGGACCTGCAACTAAGATGGCCATTATAGAGTTTCAAAAAAAGTCAAAGCTCCCAAGTGATGGTGTTGTAGGAGAGCAGACTTGGGAAATCTTAAAAGATGCCATTAGCTTTGATAAATATAAAGTTAGGTTTGGAGACACTTTATCTCAACTGGCACATACATATGATGTACCAGTAATTGTTATAAAAGAGGCTAATAAACTGAATTCTGATACAATTCGTATCAATCAAGAGCTAATAATACCTAAGACTGCTTTAGGTGGAGGGATTGATACAGATTTTTATGAAGTAGTTTCCTATAAGGTTAGAAGGGGAGATACTTTAGATAAGTTAGCAAGTAAGTTCCATACTACAATCAGGAGTATTAAACAAGTAAATAATTTTGAGACAAGTTATATTAGAGAGGGGCAGGTTATTAAGGTACCTAAGTTAATAATCGATTTTTCAAATACTTCTAAGAATAAAACAGCAGTTAAGAAAGACTTTATTTGGCCACTTAAAGGAAGAATAAGTTCAGGATATGGATGGAGAGTACATCCAATTTTAAATAAAAAGCATTTCCATGGTGGTCTAGATATAGCTGTAAGAAGTGGAACTTCAGTTAAAGCTGCTAAGGCTGGTAAAGTATTAGGAAGTGGATGGGTCAGTGGTTTTGGTAAAACGGTAACCATTGATCATGGAAATGGTGTAGTAACTTTATATGCACATAACTCACAGTTATTAGCAAAGCAAGGGCAACGTGTAAGTCAAGGTCAGATAATTGCTAAATCAGGAAGTACAGGAAGAAGTACAGGACCCCATCTAGACTTTAGAATATTTATAGATAATAAGACTGTTAATCCATTGAAATATTTAAATTAAATAATATTTACTTTAAAGGGGCTGTCTCAGAATAGTTTTTAAAAACTATTCTGAGACAGCTAAAAAACCTCCATATGGAGGTTTTTTGCTTTAAATATTTATTTATTGAATTTATAAAAAATAATTCCTCAAAAAT
>Ga0163226_1000025_pt1 | contig 30764 bp, 26 predicted proteins | sample MSEWel2016_07_13_2_FD_113144 | JGI IMG/M metagenome (GOLD analysis project Ga0163226, IMG submission 113144) | Subsurface microbial communities from deep shales in West Virginia, USA - MSEEL Well Study Marcellus 5H_2016_07_13 ...
GAAAAGAAGTAAGGGAAAAAGCATTTAAGACTGAATTTAATAATCCAAATTATGTTCATTATTTATTAAAATATAATAATGTTCCATGTTCAACTGCATGTGTTTTCAAATATAAAAATCAAGCTATTTTAGAAAATGTAGCTACAGTAAGTAAATTTAGAGGAAATGGATTAATAGGAAAATTAATTTATTATATTAAGTATGAAGTAAACAAAGAGGAAGTAGATAGATTATGGGTTTTTCCAATTAGTAAAAAAATAGAAAAGATTTATCAAAAATATGGTTTTGAAACAATAGGAATGATGAAAACTGTACATGCATTTTTAAATGGAAAAAGTATCAAAGAAATTCAAAATATTTAGTCGTAATAGCACTAAGAATCCAGACTTCGCCTGACAGCAGATTAGCAACATTCTAGTTTGGGTTCATAAAAGACAGCAATAACTACTCCCCAAACTCCACTTAGGTCTGTAGTCAATGCTGTCTCTACAAAAAAACATCCTTTAATTTTGATTTTAACCTTGGCCTTACTCACACTAATCACTAACACTGACACTGTATAAGATGATGCTTTTTTTCATCTTATACATATCTCCAATTCAACCTGCTTCTGTAGATTCTTCAATATCTCTAGCACATCATCCTTAGTACCTTCACTGACCTCTAAATTCAAGATCCCAATCTCATCTTCAACTCCTACTACTGTAGTCAAAGCCAAGCCTTCATAAGCCTTTAAAACATTATCTACAAAATATAATTCACTCTTCTCAACTTTAACCTGAAATCCAATAGTATCCATGATTAACTTAACTCCTTTAGAATAGATTTGACCTTGGTCACTAAGATATCAATAGCCACTTTATTGTAACCACCTTCTGGGATAATGATATCTGCATATTTCTTAGTAGGCTCAATAAATTGTTGGTGCATTGGTCTCACAACATTCAGATATTGATTGACTACTGAATCCATGGTTCTTCCCCGCTCTTTAGTATCCCTTAACAGCCTACGAATAAATCGCACATCATTATCTGTATCCACATAAATCTTGATATCGAGCATATCCCTTAGCTGTTCATTCTCTAAGACCAAAATCCCCTCTAAAACAATCACATCACAGGGATTAATAGTAACTGTCTCCTCTTTACGAGTATGTATAGAAAAATCATAAACAGGTTTTTCAATGCTCTTTCCAGCCATTAGCTCTTCCAAATGCTCAATCAACAATTCCGTATCAAAAGCAAAGGGATGGTCATAATTGGTCTTGATTCTCTCTTCAAAAGAGAGATGACTTTGATCCTTATAATATGAGTCCTGCTGAATCAAGACTATATTATCATGACCTAGCTCCTCTATAATTGTCTTAGCTACTGTAGTCTTACCTGATCCAGTCCCTCCAGTCAGCCCGATTAGAACTGGCTTACTCATCACTGTCAACCTTCTCTCTTCTGACTAAATCATACTCTTCTACTGGGTTATCGACTTTGACTGTAATTAATTGATGAGGATGGGGAGCATCAGGTACTAATTCTCCATCTTCATTCTTAATATAATCTAGCTTTTGCGAGAAGGTATCTGTTCTAGGACCAAAGATCTCTATAACATCACCTTGGAAGAACTTACTTCTTACCTCAATCACCGCTTCTTGAGTCTCTGGCAAGTAGTCACGAACAATTCCCATATAATCATAGCTTCTATGGAAACCATAATCATCATAATTCTGCTCACTACCCTTTGGCTTTTCAAAATAGAATCCAGTTGTATAATTACGATGGCTAATCTTCTTCAACTCTTCTAGCCATTCTTCCTTAAATTGATAATTCTCTGGATCTTTAGCATACGCATCTAAAGCTCTCCGATAGACATTAGTCACTGTAGCTACATAATGGAGGCTTTTCATCCTACCTTCTAGCTTCAGGCTATCTATTCCCGCGGTAATTAATTCTGGGATATATTCGATCATACAGAGGTCTTTAGAGTTATAGATAAAAGTTCCTCGCTCATTTTCATAAATAGGATAATGCTCCCCAGGTCGCTTCTCCTCCATCAAGGTATACTTCCATCGGCAAGAATGGGCACAAGCTCCCTTATTAGCATCTCTACCATTCATATAGTTACTCAATAAACACCGACCCGAATAAGAGATACACATTGCCCCATGGACAAAGGCTTCTATATCGATATCCACCTTCTCTTTAATCTTTTTAATCTCTGCTAGAGATAGCTCTCTAGCAGCAACGATTCGCTTAGCACCTTGACTTTTCCAAAATTGAGCACTACCCCAATTAGTATTATTTGCCTGAGTACTGATATGAACTTCTAATTCAGGAGCAGCCTCCTTAACTATAGCAAAGATACCAGGGTCAGCTACAATCACCCCATCTACCCCAAGCTTGTCTATCTCTTTAATATACTCAGCTAAACCTTCAAGGTCTTCATTATGAGGGATAATATTAGCCGTCACATAGACCTTTACCCCTCGCTTGTGAGCAAAGTCTAGCCCCTCTTCCATCTCTTCTAAAGTGAAGTTTCCCGCCTTCTCTCTCATTCCATAAGCCTCTCCACCTAAATACACCGCGTCAGCACCATATAATATCGCTATCTTCAATTTTTCTAAAGTCCCTGCTGGAGCTAATAGCTCTGGTAATTGCATCTATTCTTCCTCCTTTTTAATACTGATTGCTAGTCCATCTCCTAATGGAATTATTGATGAATCCAATAAAGGATGATCCATAATTGTATCTACGTACTCTCTTAATCTTCTAGTCAATGTACTGTATCTTGGATGATAAAAGCGATTATCAGCAATCATTCCTTTAAATAAGACATCATCAGCTACAATCAATCCACCATCATTAATTAACCTTAAACTCTCTTCTAAAAAATTGGGATATTGTCCTTTAGCAGCATCTATAAAAATAAAATCAAACTTTTCTTCTAAGGTAGGTAAGAGCTCTAAAGCATTACCTGTCAATAACTTGATATTATCATACCCCAAAGTAGCAAAATTATCTTGGGCTTCCCTAGCTGAAGCTTCATTTAACTCAATTGTAACTAGCTCTCCTTCTAAATCTCTAGCCAACCATAAGGTCGAGTAACCTATTGCTGCACCTATTTCTAAAATTCTCTTAGGTTTATGTAATTTAACCAATAGATTTAGTAAATTTCCCACCTCTGGCTCTATAATAGGAAACCCCCGTTCTAATGCCGATTCTTCAATCTCTCTAAACTTACCTTCTCTATCTGGCTGTTTCTCTCGCAAATACTTTACAATCCATTCTTGAACAAGATTACTCATCATAGCACCCCTTGTATTAAGTTTAAGTTTGAGTCTAAATTTAAGCAAAGTTAATAACTTATACTTAAATTTAGACTTATGCTTAATATTCTCTCTATTATTATAACGTTCCTAACTTTACTTTAATCGTCTCTGCACCTCTAAATGCTCCCGATAACTCCTAGTGAAGGTATGTCTACCCTTCTTAGTAACAACATAATATAAATAATCGGTATCTTCAGGATTTAAAGCAGCCTTAATCATCTCAATTCCAGGATTATTGATAGGACCTGGAGGTAAACCTATATTCTGATAAGTGTTATACTCTGAATCAACTTTAAGGTCACTATATAACAGCCTACTTTTACGCTCTGGTAGACTATATTGTACCGTAGCATCTAACTGTAAGCGCATCCCTCTATCTAAGCGATTATAGATAACACTTGCTATTACTGGAGCTTCATCCTTTATCTGTGCTTCTGCTTGAATTAAAGAAGCAATCGTAATAATCTGATATAAGCTATAATCACTCTTTTCAATCTCTTTCTCGAAAGCTTTAATCCTTCTTTTAAACTGATTTAACATGATGCCTATTATCTCTTCTTCATCAGAACCATAAGGAATTTGATAGGTTTCAGGAAATAAAAAACCCTCCAAATTATACTTAACAGTAGAAGGGGCAGAGAATAAATTGACTTTTTTATCCTTAGCTAAAGCTAAAAATTTCTCCCTACTTAAGCCTCTTTGAGCTAAAAGATCTCCTATCTCCTCGATAGTTATCCCTTCAGGAAGAGTTAGCTTATAGGTCGCTACTCTACCCTTAACTAACCTATCTGCAATCTCCATTACTGACATATTAGAACTTAATTGATAATAACCAGCTTGTATCCTAGTAGCAAATCCTCTGATCCTTACATAAGCTTTAAAAGCCACAGGTTCTTTAATTAATCCCTTATTATATAACTGATTAGTAACCTTCTCTAGGGAGGAACCTGACTTTATTTGAATAATCTCCTTGGCTATTGCTCTATTACTGACAGGCTCTAATAACTGTCGTCCGTAACTAAAGAAGATTAAATTTATAATAAGCAATAACAGTATTAGCCAGCTGAAGTATTTAACTGATCTCCTAACTTTCATTTCAATTCCCCCCCTTACATAAACTTTTGCTTTTAAAATAAAGATTAACTTTTTATAAAAATAATATATTACTTTTACTTAAACTTAGTCTTAATCTTAATCTTAAACTCAATTCCCTACTCTATTATAAACAATCTGATTTTAATTATCAACAAAAGTCATCAACTCTTATCAATGAGAAGAGGTATATCTCCAAAGAAAAAAGCACCTTAGTCTTTAAAGACCTAAGATGCTTCTGACATCAAGCTATTTCTTCAAGCCGTGTACCATCTTTTATATGTATGTTAGCCCGATCAATAACTGTGATTACTACCGCTTTAAACTCCCTAACTTCAATAATTACAGCCAAATTATTCTCTTGATCAATTACCGCAACCTCTTCTCCAGTGTCATTATAATCAAGTAACTTTTTATCTAAGCTAAGAATAATTGCAGTAACTAAACTTTGATCAATATCCCTCTCCTCCATACGCTTTAGGGCATGGGTTGTACTCTCTACTCTAAAATATTTGTCTTCTAAAATACATTCAGTTAATAACATCTAACCCCCCCTCTTTTAAAAGTACTATTAACAGTATTGACAATAAAACTAAATTTTATACTCTATACCTAAAGATAGGAGGGAAGTATTTAAGTTATTTATTATATCTAAAATCAAAGAATTTTATTTAATAAACTTAAACTCTATTCATCTTCCTTAGCTAACTCTTCTTCTATCCTCTTTAGCTCTTCTTCATCAACTACTGGTTCATAGAAAGTATCTCCATCTTCATTCTCAACTACTTTTAGAGCAAAGCCTTCTTCTGCGTCATCCTCTTCAGGTACTATAATCAAATAAGTATCCTCATCTATATCAAGCACTACTACTATCTCATAACGATTTTCTTCTCCATCATACTCCTCTAACACCACTATACCTTCTTCTTCATCAATCAATTTAATTACACCTTCATTTTCTGCCATTATCATCACCTCTATTTTTATTATTTGTTAATTAAAGTAATTTATTGTGCTAATAATTCTTTTGTTACTCAATGGGGCTATTATAAAACATTTGGGAATCAGTTATCAGGAGTCTGGAATCTGTTGAATACACGGGTTCCTGATTCCCGATTCCTGACAACTAAAGTATAGCTTTATCCCTTTATCATCCCATTTCCTATATTAGCACAAGCCCTTATCTGAGAAAAAATTAATCACTAACTTATACTATCTAAATAATTTTGTAAAATTACTACTGCTGCCATCTTATCAATAACTTCTTTTCTCTTTTTTCTACTTAAATCTGCTTGGATTAAAGTTCTCTCAGCTGCTACTGTAGACAACCTTTCATCCCAAGTTATTATCGGTAAATCTATCCTGCTTTTTAAACTCTCCACAAAACTTAGCACCTTTTCAGCTCTTGGTCCTAAAGAACCATTCATATTTTTAGGTAAACCTACTACAATCTTCTCTACATTATATTTTTCCACTAAAGAAGCTATATATTCTATACCTTCCTCTAAACTTTTAGATTTTATTACCTCTTTTCCCTGAGCCGTCCAACCTAGAGCATCACTTACTGCAACCCCTGTTCTCACATCTCCAACATCTAAGCCCATAATCTTCATCTTAGTTACTCCCTTCAATTACTCTAGCCTCTATTCTCCATCAACTACTAAATTAATTCCATATCTAAATTGTGGTAAGTTGACTTGATTGACAGGTTTTATCTGATAACTATCTATCTCTAACATATTGTCCATTAATGCTTTTGCTTCTTCTACCTTCTTACCTAATATCTGGTTGACAATATACTCCTTATTAATCTTACCTGCAACTTGTCCTATACTCTTAACTCTAAAATCAATCTCATTTTTAGCTAGTTTATCAACTTCTACCTCTTTAATGGTGATTTGTGGTTTATTAAGGACAAATTTATCTTCAAGGCTATCCTTATATAATTTAAATACTAAACTCTTTAATCCTTCTTTTTCTACTGCAAAACCTATAATTTTGACTTCTCCTTTAACTACTAGCTGATTTGTTATCTCACCAACCTTATTATTGGTCTGGAGTTTAGGCTCAACAACCTTACTTTCATCCTTAAAGAAGATTAGACTAGAGTCAAATTTATTCCTTAAATCCTCTTTAGCCTTCTGTAATAGCTTCTCTCTGGTTTCTCTTAAAGCATTATCTAAATCTGCTTGAGAGACTACCTTTACCAGTTGGTTCTGCCCTCCATAAGTTGCTTCTGGATTGATTATCTTCACTGGATAATCCTTATTAACAAAGTTAACTATCCTACCTTTACTGATATTACCATGGATACCTTTATATAATGCTTCGATATTGACTTCAGCTCTTCCTGCATCTACCCCCACAACTACATCCATAAACTTCTCTAATTTTGATGATGGAACAACCACTTTATTTTTAGTCTTAAATTTAACCCCATTTCTTGTACTAACTAAGGTTCCTGCAGGTATAGTTACCTTCTTACGATTACTATTAATCAAAGTCAAAACTCCTGTAGCTTTCTTGATACCTATCTCTTTAGTAGCAGTACTTTCAAAGGCCATCTCTTCTTCTAAACTTACTTCTTTTTTGACCAATGGAATTGTACTAGTAGCCCAATCTATAGTTGGCAGATCTGCTAATGCTCTAATCTGACTGACCAACACCTTATCCTTAATAGTTGGTTGAACCTCAACAGTTATTACAGGAAAAGCAAAGTAGACCCAAACTATTGCTGTTAATAATAAGCTAGCAACAAATAATCTCCTTCTTAACTTTCTTCTCTTCTTAGACTTTTTTTTAGCAGTTGAATATTGGTCTAGGGTAAATAGGGACTCTCTTTCTGACCTATTTATATCTGCCACTCTTTCATCTAGACTCTCTTTAAAATCCTCTACTTTAGAGTAGACCTCAAAACCTACTCTTGATAATATATTTTTTGTCTTCTTATTATTTGTTATAAAAATTAACTCTTTATCTGCCTCATTTGCATACTTTTTAATCAACTCTATATTTACCTGACCAACAAATATTGGTGAATTTCTATGTACTATAATTACTATTTTATTCTCTGTTGCTGATTTAACTTTATCTAAAAATGAGTTCAATGGTTCATCAGGGTCTATATAGAGTTTAATATAATTTTCCAACTTTTTCACCCCTAACTAACCAAAATTAGCCACTATCTTCTGAAATATATTACTCTCTTCAACCTCTTTAATCATAGTTGACTGTAAAGCCAAGCTCTTTGGTGTTACATTCTCAGCACCTTTTAAAAGATCAACCTTATCTTCAATCCCCTCAATATCTTGAGCATCCAACAGCCTTATCTCAGGCCTTTTGAAAAATGGAAGGTTTTCATACATCTTTCTCTGCCTAATTCCATCAAATAAACCACTTAAAGCACTGCCACCACCACATAGATAAACTCTTTGAGGTAAAGCTTCTGATTTAGCTAGACTAGCTAAAGCTACTTCAATCCCTTCATATAATAAATCAAGGTCAGGCTTTAAAACCGCTTCAATCTCTTCATTGGATTGATCACTTTCGGAAATAGAATAAGCTACCTTTAACCTTTCAGCATCTTCTAAGGTTAAATTGAAGTTTCGAGCCAAACTTTTGGTAAAATCCCTACCTGCTAGGCTAAACATCTTAGTCCCTTCTATTCCTCCATTTCTAATCAGAGCAATATCAGTAGTTCCTCCTCCAATATCAATTACAATTGCCCCAAATTCATAGGCCTCATTACTCATAATACTTTTAGCAATGGAAAAAGGCTCTGCAATTATACCAACTAAATTATACCCTAACCTTAAAGCTATTGTCTCTAAAGCACCAACATGAACTAAAGGTGCAAAGGTATTAAATACAGTCACTTCTAAATTCTTACCTTGAAACTGTTCAGGATTACTTACTTTGTAGCCATCTATTTTCATCTCCACTACAGAAGAGTTGACCAATTCTACTTTAATATCCTCTAATCCTATATCCTCTAATAACTCCTGCTGAACAGATTTTAAAGCTAGTTTTTGAGCCTTCTTAACTAAATTATCTATCTCTTTTCTTTTGATCTTCTTTTTAGGTATAGATCTAGTATAATTCATTTGAGTAACAATCCCTTTGACAAATTCCCCAGCAATTCCAATCACAATCTCAGTAGGACTATAATCTGCCATTGCTATAGCCTGTTCAATAGCTTTATGACAGATTTTAATTACCTCTTCAATATTGGAGATAGCTCCACCTTCCATGTTAATATAATCTTGTTTCTCTCTACTATATCCAATTATTTGAGAGTTATTCTGATTAAATTTTACTATCATAGCCTTAACATACTCTGTACCAATATCTAAAGCTATACGGTGCTGATAATCTAGTTTCTTCTCCTTTTTTAAAAAATTATTAAAAATCATGGTAATAGAAAACACCTCCTAATATTACAAAATTATCCATTAAAAGGTGAATTCCTTCTTTTAAATAATAATTTTATTTATTGCCTATCCTATTTAGCACTAAATAAAGCAAGGTAAAGATAGGAAATAAGAGTAAGGTGGCAGCAGCAACAACCCCTGAATCATTGACCAGCATCGTAACTATACTACCTATTATCAAAGCTTTAAACCCTGCTGCTAAGTCTTTATAGCTATCAACAATATCTCTAATTACCCCTCTAGGCTTTTTAAATAGGATAATCAAGATAATTACAAAAGATAAGAGTGCCCTTGTCCAGATTGTCCACCTTAATAGCTTTAAGTTCATACTGATTTTACGATAGATAATAGTAATTAATGTACTCAGTCCTTCTCTTCTAATCTCTGTTATAGTATTGGCAAGATGAGTTTGATTAGCACCAGTGCCCTTAGTATCTAAAAAGATAAGCAAAGATACGATAGCCACAAGGATAATAGCTATTTTAAACAATATCTTTAAATTTAAGTTATAGCCTTTCAAATAAAAGTAAGTAGCACTAGTAACAACTATTGTTGTAATTAAGCCACCAAAGTTAGCTCCTAATCTGGGATAACCTACAGTTACTATTAAAAATAAAAAGGAGATTAGTATAAATTTTAAAGAAAAATCTTCTCTAAGCTCTTTTAAAATAGTTAAACTGATAATTCCTGCCCCGATAATTATTCCCATAAATTCATTTCCAATACCATAAAATCTAGCTCCAATTATTGGAGAATATCCTAAGACTGATAATTTTATTAAATTGGCTCCAGTCCATAAATCAATCGCTAAAAGACCCCAAGTCACAGTTGAAATGATAAAGACAGGAATTAACTCATTTTCGGTAAGTTTCAATAGATAATAGGTTAATAAAAAGCTTAGAGAGATAAAGAAGATAATTACTAAAATCAAATTCCAAATCAAAAAATATTTTGATAAAAGCAAAAATAAAGGTATCCATAATAAGACAAGAAGAAGATACTTGCTAGTCCTTCTTAAACTTGCTGATGACCTCTTATAAAGTATGATAAACCCAACTAAAAAAAGAGTAATAATCTGTAACAAAATAAACCCCTTAATTAAAATAGGTCGCCAGGCAAAGGTCTTCTCTATTCTCTGATTTAAGCCAATTAGATAATCTAGAGATTGGTTAGAAGGTATAGCTTCTACAGCTGATCCTGTAAAGGTCTCCTCTTGTCCACCTAAATAGCTATAGATAGTCGGTGCTATATCTAAGTTACTTATCAAACCTGCTCTTTTAGTTGTAGCTGATCTTAACAAACCTTTGCTATTAGGACCTACTAGTAATGACAATGATAGCTTCTCACCATCTGCAACTGCTTTTTTAGATGGGGTAGGAACAATCACAAATAGATAATCTTGATTGAAATCTAACCTCTGACTTACCTTCCCTAATAACTTATCTACCCGTTCAATTGCCTGCTTCTTCTCTGCTAAAAAGCGTCCTTCTAATAATAAGCTCTTAACTGCCTCCACTCGAGAGGTATCACCTGATTCAATAATCAATAAATCAGTCTGATCTTTTAGTTTATCAAATTTATCTAGTAGATAATCTTGGTTAGTGATATAAGCAGAGGGGTATTGATCAGATGTTAAGAGCATTTTCTGACCAATATCCCCCTTAAAAATAAGACCATATTTATTTATTCCCAACATAGCTATATGCCTACGTGGTTGTTGCCAAATATCTGCATTACCCAATACAGCTAAAGTTAAAGACTCTCTAGCCAACTTATCTGCTAACTGTCCTACTTTAGCCTGATAATCACTTTTTTTGTTAGTTGCTATCAATCTAGCTAACTCTATATTAACAATTTGGGCTTTAGGATCTATCTTGGCTGTTCTCCTCGAATAAAGATTTTTAACATAAGTACCTTTATAAACTTCACCAAGATTAAAACTCAAATAAGCAGAAACTCCAGTCCTTGCTCTATCTCCAGTACCTATAGTCAAATACTCATCCTTGGGCTCTAAAGAACCCGCAGTTCTAGTATTGGTCAAAGCAATAGCTCCAGTTTCTATTAATGCATCCAAATTAGGTGTTTGAGCAGACTTTATCTCTGACAAACTGACCCCATCCATCACAAAAAGAACAAAGTTTCTCTCTATAGCTTCAGATTTTATCTGAATAGAGAATACAATAAATACAGCTAGTAATAGGAAGCTAATCCGTCTCATTTAATCACTCCGTAGAATTACTTCAAATAACTCTTGACTAACTCTTCAATGATCTCATCTCTTTCAAACTTTCTCATCTTACTACGAGCCTGCTTGTGACTTGTAATGTAAGCAGGATCTCCTGATAATATGTATCCAACAATCTGATCGATTGGATTATATCCTTTCTCCTCTAAAGCAACATAAACGTCTCTTAAAGCCTTAGTTACTTCAGTGTCTTTTTCATTGTCCATTCTAAACATCATGGTTTTATCAAAATCACTCATTAGTTTTTCACCTCAACACTTATATTATAGTTTACCTATTATAGCTATTCTTTATACACTTTATTTTCCCTTTATCAACTAACTGAGATTTATAAACTACCCCAATTAAATTTAAATATAGTTAATAACAATGAATGGGTATATTGCGATACTTTTAGGAATCAGGAGTCAGGAACCAGTTATCAGTAAAACAGACTGATTCCAGATTCCCGATTCCTGACACGAAAGTGTCGCACTTTCTCCATATTGTTCAATTCAACTATAGTAGATAGTATTGGTAAACCTCAAGAGTATAATACCCCTGAGGTTTATCAAAATTATTCTGCTAATATTAACTCTTTAGCTTTTGCTAAAGCTTCTTCTATCTTTTCAGGTTTACTTCCACCTGCTTGTGCCATATCTGGGCGACCTCCACCGCCACCACCAGCTACCTTGGCAACTTCACGAATGATATTTCCAGCATGGTATCCTGCTTTGACTAAATCTTTAGTTACTATAGCAATAAAAATTACTTTGCCATCTAATTTAGAAGCCAAGACCACAATACCAGAATCTAACTTATCTTTAAGATTATCTCCCATCTTTCTTAATCCATCAGCATCTATTCCATCGATACTGTGTAAGATAGTCTTAATACCATTTAGCTCCTCAGCTTCAGAGATTAAATCCCCTGATTGTGATGATGCTAGCTTATCCTTTAGACTTGTAAGTTCTTTTTCTAACTCCTTAATCTGTAACTGTAAGTTCTCTACTTTAGTCACTACTTCCTTAGGAGAAGACTTTAATTTGTCGGCAATAGTAGCGATTGTATCTTCTTGCCTCTTAACATAATCCAAGGCCTCATGACCAGTTACAGCTTCAATTCTTCTAACACCTGCTGCTATTCCAGATTCACTGAGAATCTTAAACAGGCCAATCTCTCCTGTAGCTCTAACATGAGTTCCTCCACATAGCTCAATACTATAATCTCCAGCAGTTACAACCCGAACTTTTTCTCCGTATTTTTCACCAAATAAGGCCATAGCACCTTGCTCTTTAGCTTCTTTAATTGGCATCTCTTTAGCATCTACTACTAAATTTGCTAGAATCTGTTCATTTACCCTAGCCTCTATCTTCTCTAGCTCTTCCTCTTTAACAGCTTCAAAATGGGAGAAATCAAAACGGAGTCTAGTTGGTGTAACTAAAGACCCTGCCTGATTTACATGCTCTCCTAAAAACTCCTTTAAGGCTTTGTGCAATAAGTGAGTAGCGGTATGATGTCTAGCAGTAGCAGTTCTTAGCTCTCCACTAACAATTGCTTGAACTTGGTCATTAACCTTTAGCTCTCCTTCTTCTACTTCAACTTCATGGACTGTCATCTCTGCAATCTCACGAGTATCTACTACTCTTAATTGAGCATTAGTGTTAATAATAATTCCTTGATCTCCAGCCTGTCCACCACCTTCAGAATAGAAAGGTGTCTTAGCTAAAATGACCTGTGCCTTATCTCCAGCAGTTATCTGAGCTACCTCTTGTTGAGCTTTAACCAAAGCAAGAACCTCTGTTTCTACTTCAAACTCTTCATAGCCCACAAAATCGTCCTGACCTAACTCTTCTCTAATTGCTTTATATAACTCTAATTCACTATGCCCTTGGTCATAATCCTGACGAGCAGCTCTAGCTCTATTACGCTGTTCTTCCATAGACTTCTCAAAGCCAGCATGGTCAATCTCATAGCCCTGCTCTGCTGCTATCTCTTCAGTTAGCTCTTTAGGGAAGCCATAGGTATCATAAAGGGTAAATACTTTATCTCCAGGGATAAGCTTAGCATCCTTCTTCTCTAACTCAGCAATTACTTCTTCTAAGATATCCATTCCCTGCTCTAAGGTCTCTTCAAATCTAATCTCCTCTTGCTTAACAATCTTTTTAATCTGCTCTTCCATATCTACTAATTGTGAATAATGATCTCCCATTACCTCTACAACTATTGGCACAATTGTATGTAAGAAAGGAACCTCTAGACCTAATACTTTAGCATAACGAACAGCTCTTCTTAAAATTCTTCTTACCACATATCCTCTACCCTCATTTGATGGTAAAGCACCATCAGCAATAGCAAAGCTGATACTTCTAATATGGTCTGCGATTACCTTCAAAGCCATATCTATCTCTTTAGAATCACCATATTCAACACCAGCATTATCAGCTATGTAATTTATCATCGGCATAAACAGATCTGTTTCAAAGTTGGTTGGGGCATCTTGTAATAAAGATACTATTCTCTCTAATCCCATTCCTGTATCTATATTCTTATTAGGTAATTCCAAGTATTCACCATCTTCAGTCTTATTATATTGAGTAAATACTAAATTCCAAATCTCTAGATAACGGTCACAATCACAACCTAATTTACAATCATCACTACATCCATAATCTACTCCACGATCATAATGAATTTCAGAACAAGGACCACAAGGACCAGTTCCAATCTCCCAAAAGTTCTCATCTTTATCCATTCTAACTATTCTCTCTTTAGGAAAGCCTACTTGCTTGGTCCAAATCTCAAAGGCTTCATCATCATCTTTATAGATAGATACCCAAAACTTATCTGGGTCAAAGTTCATCCATTCAGTTAGAAATTCATATGCCCAGGTAATAGCATCCTCTTTAAAGTAATCTCCAAAAGAGAAATTTCCTAACATTTCAAAAAAGGTATGATGTCTAGCAGTCTTTCCTACATTTTCAATATCATTGGTTCTAATACATTTTTGAGAAGTGCTTACTCTACGCTTAGGTGGAATAGCACTACCATTAAAGTAATCCTTAAAAGGAGCCATTCCTGCATTAATCCATAATAATGTAGGATCATCTTGGGGAACTAAAGGTGCACTTGGTAGCACTTTATGTCCCTTACTCTCAAAAAACTCTAAAAATTTCTGTCTTACCTCACTACTCTTCATCTAAATAAACCTCCCGTAATAACTAATTGACAGTTGACAATTTACAGTTTACAGTTAAAGTCCTAATCAAAACCATACTATAGGGTATGTGAATTCAAAATGAAACTTAATGGATATATTGCGACACTTTAAGTTTTAGCTACGGGTTTTAACCCGTAGTGTAACATGTCATCATCACCACAGGTTGAAACCTGTGGCTAGTAAATTTATCATTATAAAAAGTGTCACACTATCTTTCTATTATTTCATTCTAAAGTTGGATGACTATATAACACCATATTAAATTTGACTATAAAGTTGGACATCCATATCAACTGTACACTGTAAACTATTAACCATTGCTTTAAATTTAGTATAATACTAAGAATTATCATACTAAAAATGCTATCTATTGTCAACTGAGATTAATACTTCATAAATAATGTATCTTAGTAGTTCTTTGATGATAGCAGCAATAGGAACAGCCATTAACATCCCTATAATCCCAAGAAGTTCTCCCCCTGCTAAAAGTGAGAAGATAATAACTATAGGATGTAAGCCCACCTCCTCACCCATAATTTTGGGTGCAATAATTCCTCCTTCAACCTGTTGAATGATAAAAAAGAGAAAAATAACCATAATAACCAACTTACTTGACGTAAAACTAGCTATTATGACAGCTGGTAAGGCTCCCAAGATCGGGCCAAAATAAGGTACTACATTAAAAATACCCACTATTATTCCAATGATTAGATAAAATTTAATATTAAGTAGATAAAGGCCGATAGTAGCAAAAATAGCTACTAGTACACTAACTAATAATTGACCTTTAAAAAAGCCAAATAATGATCTATCTATTCTCCCTAACAAAACCTTAATTCCCTTCTTTCTTCTTTTAGGAATTAAAGACCATAAAAACTCTTTAATCACTTCCAAGTCCTTTAGTAGATAAAATGCAAGAATAGGGGCCATAATCAAACTGAACATTCTAGATAATAATCCTAAAAGTACTCCACTGGTTTTCTGGATAAACTCCAATGTATTCTCTTCTAATCTATTAATAGACTTGTCTAGGATAGTAGTTATAGTATCAGGAAGGTCAATTCGCTGATACTTAATGTTAATCTTATCTATCAAGCTCTCTAGCCTCATAGCATAATCAGGCAATCTATGAGCTAACACATCTAGCTCATCAATAATTGCTGGCAGAAAGGTTATTAAAATAAAAGAAAAGATAGTTATAAAGAGACCAAAGATAAAGATTAATGCTCCAATCCGGGGCTGTCCACGATCAATCAACTCCTCGACCAAGGGATTTATTAGATAAGCCAATAGTATTGCCAATATAAAAGGGAGTAGGATAACTCTAACATGATAGAAGAAATAAAAAGCCAGACAGATAATTAATAATAAAATACCCCTCTTCTCTTGATTTCCCAACCTCATCCCTCCTATTAAGGCAACCTCTTTGAACTTTCGACTATAATTGCATCTTTTCCATAGCTAACAGTATTATCTATCGTCAAAGACTCTCTTCCTTGCAAAATATCTTGAATTAAGCCCTCACTTAGTTCATAGGCAACCAACTTTCCATTATCATTAAGGAGTATATCCTCAACCATCCCCAACTCTTCTCCTTGATCACTGATCACCTTATGTCCAATAACCTCTCCTTCATCTATTAAGCTCTGATATCTCTCTTGACATTCACCAATACAATTTTTATCCTCTATGACAACCATATCTTCACCTAAACTATATAACTTTTCATAAGGAATAAAGTCTTGACCTTTTCCCTTTTTCTTCTTTATCTTCAAACCCAATATACTTTGTAATTGATGGTCAAAAAATACATCTGTTACTTGACCTATCTCTTCACCTATCTCCAAATCTATTACTGCTAAACCTATTAAATCTTGACCTCTTTTCATGGTTATCCTCCTTAGTTCTTAGCCAAAATTTACAGCTAATAACTAATAATTATTATAACCAAGTTGCTTTGAAATAAACCTAATTAAGACTACAGAATAAAAAATAGAACCTACTTTCGTAGATTCCATCTTATACTTCTAGATAATATGCCCTTCTATTATAACTAACATAATTAATCTATCTCAAAAACAGCATGAACAGTTACTCGAATTTCTTTATGTTTAGTAGAAGTATTATAAACCCCTCCACTAGATACATTAGTTGAATAAGGCTCTGTAATCTGAAATACTCCAGATTTGATAGATATTGTCTTACCAAGATTTAGATCAGTATTCTCTAATATTTTATTAGCTCTCTCTTTAGCATTTACCATTGCTTTAGATATAATATCCTTTTTCAACTGGTCAATTTTAGAATAGAAATATTGTAAGTTAGAGTTTTCAATAACAACTCCTTTATCTAAGAGCTTGATTGGATCAAAGTTGAGTTCTTCTATCTCTTCTACCTTATCTGAGATAACATAGAAATGCTGTTGTAGTCTATACCCTCTAAAAACTTTACTACTTCGACCTTTTTCATTGATATAATCATACTCTTTATAAACATTAACAGGTTTGGTATTAATACCTTCTTGCTTGATTCCAATTGCTTTCAGCTCTGCTTTTAATTTATCAGTACTATCTTTTAATTGTAGATAACCTTTTTTAAGATTATCTTCTGAAATCTCCTCCTCTATAGTTATGTTCCATTTAACTCTATCTGCTACAAAGTCTCTAGATGCTAGCCCTACTACCTTTATAGTATTTACCTCTTTTTGGGCTTGATAAAAGAAGATTCCTAAAATCAACGAAGATACTATCAACCCTATGCTAAGCCCAAATACCACTTTTGTATTGCCCGCCATTATTATTCCTCCTTTTATTCTCTATATCTATAATTTTATAGTTTTGATAATTAAAATACAATGGTAAATATAAACCAAGCTTTAATCATCATCATTTTGATATAGGTATGTGAATTAAGGATGAAACTTAATAGGTATATTGTGACACTTTAGTAATATCCCCCACCTAACCTCCCCTACGAGTTTTTAAAAGACCAAAAACTCTTCGTGGAATCTCAATTTTTAAATGTCCCCCTTAAAAGGGGAGGAACAAAAAAGAAGTTAAAGTTCTCTCCTTATCAGGGAGAGGATTTAGGAGAGGGTCGTTTACTCACACTCATAGCTCACACTCGACACGAAAGTGTCGTATTATCTCTATATAGCATCATGGTTAAATTTTATTATAGATTCACCAACCTATAAAATCCCCCTGTTAGCAACCTAAAAAATAAAAGCAGGCATCTGCCTGCTTGGAAATCATGTACGATATGTTGCCATCAAATCCTTCATCAATTGGGTTGTAGTTGGAGGTGTATAAACGATAGCATTTGCACCTGCATCAATAGTCTCCTCTATCGCTTTAGTAGTTGAACCACCTGTTGCCATAATAGGAACATCAGGATATCTATCTCTAATGTATCTAACTACTTCAACTGTATCTTTACCTGCACAGACATTGAGGATATCAGCCCCATTCTTTAATCTCTCTTCTACCCTCTCTGTAGATATAACTGAGACAATAATAGGAATCTCGACAGCCTGCCTCACAGCTGATAAGGTCTTATTATCGATAGGAGCATTCAATACTACCCCCAAAACCCCTTGAAACTCTGCATCTAAAGCTAGCTCAACCACTCTATCCCCTTGAGTAGTTCCTCCACCTATCCCCACCATCAATGGCATATTAGCTACTGTGGCTAAGGCATGAGAGAGTATCGGCTGTGGTGTAAAAGGATAAACAGCCATAATCGCATCAGCATTATTATTCTTAATCACGACAACATCAGTAGTAAAGATAATAGATTTGACAAAACGACTTAGAATATGTATCCCTGTAGCCTTATCAATAATTTTAGGTACTTCTATACATTTACTATATAAAGGTGTTTTAACTTTAAATTCCTTCTTCATAGTAACCTCCTCACTCCTTTTTGATTACCCCTTCTTTAAAGAGTCCTTTTTCTAATCCTATATATACTTGGGGAACCTGACCAACAATTACAGCCTCTGTCATAGGAACCTGTGTACTGACAGCTATCTCTGTTCCTGTAAGGGGAACAACTACCCTCACCTTAGTATCTACCTTCAAATAAAGCCTATGGCGTGTTTGATTAATACCTACTGAATCAAACTCATCAACAACATCAGTCTTTACAGCTCCATGGGGTATTATCCGAGCATTAATTCTTGGACTGAATTTAGATAAGACTTCAACCCCAAAAATTTGAGATATAGGTATAGTAATAACCCTTTCACTGAGGTTATTCAATCTCCCCTGTATCTCTAAAGTTACATCAGAAGATAATCTATTTACAAACTTTAAATTGGGTTCCATTAAAATTATATGACCTTGCTTATTTGTCTTAATCCTAACCATATCATTATAAGATAATCCACTAGTAGCTTGATTAATACTTTTATTGATAACAGTTGTTAATATTCCTGTAACTTCTACTTCACAGACATTATTTAAAATAGGTTGTAAAGTAGTTTCTATCAGTATTACAAAGAGTAAGGCAAAGATTATTATTACTATTAATCCAATTTTTAGAAATCTTTTCAAGAAAAAAAGCACTCTAACCACCCCTTAATATCTTATTAATTAAAGGGTGATTTTGTGCAAAATTATTTCTAAATTAAATAAAATTTCTACTTCAAAATTATCTTAGCAAATCTTCTCTTCCCAACTTTGATAACCATTCCATCTTTTACTTCTATATCAAGGTTCATCTTATCATAGCGTTCATCATCTATACTGACAGCACCTTGTTTAATCATACGGCGAGCTTCACTGTTACTATCTACCAATCCAGTAGCAGCCACCAATTTGACAATCCATAGCTTCCCATCCTCTAAATCACTGCTAGCCACTTCTACTTCTGGAATCTCATCAGGAGTATCTCCTTTTTTAAAGACTCTTTCAAACTCCTCTTGAGCATCAGAGGCGGTCTGCTTATCATAATATTTACTTACTATCTCTCTAGCAACCTTCTTTTTCATCTTCATTGGATGTAGCTCACCATTAGCTAAACCTTCTTTAATCTTATTTAGCTCTTCTAATGAAATATCTGTTAATAATTCAAAGTAACGTGTGATCAGCTCATCAGGCATAGACATAGCTTTACCAAACATCTCACTAGGTGCTTCATTAATTCCTATGTAATTTCCTTTACTCTTACTCATCTTATCGACACCATCTAGACCTTCTAACAAAGGCATCATAATAATTGCTTGTGCCTCTTGACCATATTCTTTTTGCAAATTACGCCCTGCTAATAGATTAAATCTCTGATCAGTTCCACCTAATTCAACATCAGCCTCAATTGCTACTGAATCATAGCCCTGTAAAATTGGATAAAAGAACTCATGGATACTAATTGGTTGGTTATTAGAGTATCTCTTAGAGAAGTCCTCTCTTTCTAACATCCTAGCTACTGTATAATTAGATGATAACTGGATAGCATCACTAAAGCCCATCTCTCCAAACCATTGACTGTTAAAAACCACCTTAGGCTTCTTAGGGTCTAATATCTTAAAGATCTGCTCTTCATAGGTTTTAGCATTCTCTTTAACCTCTTCTTCAGTCAATTGAGTTCTAGCCTTAGATTTACCTGTTGGATCCCCAATTCTACCAGTAAAATCACCAATCAATAAGATAATTTCATGTCCTAAATCTTGAAACTGCTTTAACTTCTGTAAAACTACAGTATGTCCCAGATGGATATCAGGAGCAGTCGGATCTAGACCTAATTTCACCTTCAATGCTTTACCTTCTGCTTTAGATTTCTTCAATTTCTTGACTAAATCCTCTTCACCAATCATCTCATCGATACCTCGTTTGATTATCTTCAACTGTTCTGCGATTTCCATTACCTTTCCCCCTATTGTCAAATATATATAGAATTAAAAATTATGTACATTGTAAAAAGTAAAGTTGCCTATAAGCAACTGTTCAAGTTTAAACCTAAGTCTAAGGTCAAGTAATTTTTAATGTTTTACTTAAACTGAAACTTAGACTTATAATAATAAATTTAAATTAAAAAACTCTTTCCTCTTATATATTAATAGAGAAAGAGTGTTTATTTATCTGAAAATACTTTTTTAACATTATATCATAAGTAGAGTCCAATATCAAATGTGTAAAAATAATCCATTTGGTTCGTATGATTGATAGCTAAACGGGGAATTTACTATATATAAAGTCTATTTTATGTTATAATATTTAAAGGTCTTAGCACAGGTAAGCAACTAATAAAGATAGTATTTATTATGAGCTAATTTCATAAAAAATATTAGAAAGCTAGAAATAATGGTAAATCATCTTTTACCTTGATAAAATAATTATAAATTCTATTAAAATCTTATGAATAAAATAATAATTGGTTCAATAACAAGCTTTGTGATTAACAATAGTTATAGCTCAAAATATAACCTTAGGAATCTGGAATCAGGAGTCAGAAAGCTGTGAATTATACTGATTCCAAATTCCTGATAACCGATTTCTTATATTTTATTATTAGTTATCAATTTGTTTTTTCACAAAAGTCATGGAAGAGCCTAATAATTTTTTAATATATAGGTATGTGAATTCAAAATGAAAGTTAATGGGGATATTGCGACACTTCTTATAAGTGTAAGTTGGTGTGGGAGTGTGAGTGAAATTCAATAAAAAGGCACTTCACACACACTCAAACTACTCACTCACACCGACACGAAAGTGTCGTAATATCTCTCTATAGCCTCATGGTTAAATTTTATTCTAGATTCACGAACCTATATACCTTTTAAAGGAGGGAGTATGTTGTCTAAAGACAGGCAAAAGATTAAACAACTGATTATAATATTAATTATATTAGCTATGGCTATTGGTATGGGTGCGATAATCGGTGGAGTCACCTGGATTATCAAAAGAAGCCCCGACATCTCTGATTATGGTCAGTGGCAGACAAGCGAAAGCAGTGTAGTATATGCTGCTAATGGTGAAGTTTTAACTAAATTATATAAAGAGGACAGAATCTATGTTCCGATTCAAAAGATACCGAAAAATTTACAACACGCTATTGTAGCAATCGAAGATGAACGCTTCTATCAGCATTATGGAATAGATATTAGAGGTATTCTAAGAGCTATCTGGGTAGATATCAAAGCAATGGCTAAAGTGGAAGGTGCTAGTACTATTACTCAGCAATTAGCTAAAAACGCCCTACTTACCCACGAAAAGTTATTCTCTCGTAAATTACAAGAAATGTATATCGCTATGCAATTTGAAAGAATGTATACTAAGTCAGAAATTCTTGAATTTTATCTAAATGAAATCTTTTTGGGACACAGTGCTTATGGTGTACAAAGTGCTGCTAAATTTTATTTTAATAAGAATGTAGAAGATTTAACTCTTGCTGAATCTGCTTTAATAGCAGGATTACCTAAAGCACCTAATAGCTATTCCCCTTATAGAAACATAGAAAAGGCAAGAAAGCGTAGAAACCTTGTGCTAACAAAGATGTTAGAACAAGGATATATCTCTCAAAATGATTACAATAAAGCAATTAATGAGGAGATCAAGCTAGAAAGGGCCAAAGAAAACAATGCTGAAATTGCCCCTTATTTCGTTGAATACATTAGAAAAAAATTACTTGATAAATTTGGTGCTAAACAGGTTTATACTGGTGGGTTAAAGGTTTATACTACTTTAGATTTAGATATGCAAAAAGAAGCTCAAGAAACAGTAGACCATGCCTTTGAAACCAACTATTTACCTACTATTGTTCGCCAAAGGGGTCAAAGCAAGACTCAGCCACAGATAGCCTTGCTTACTATTGATCCCCATACTGGCTATATTAAAGCAATGATTGGTGGGCGTGGTGATGACAAATTTAATCGCACAACCCAAGCTTATCGACAACCAGGTTCCTCTTTTAAACCCTTTGTTTATGCTACAGCTATCAAACAAGGTGCTGGAACTGGAACCGTAGTAGATGATACACCCAAAGGATATAAAACCACACTCAATGGTGATGAAGATGAGCTATGGATTCCTAAAAACTATGATGGAAAGTATCATGGTCCAACTACTTTGAGAATAGCTTTAGCAAAATCACTTAATGTTTCAGCTGTTAGGTTACTAGAAAGAGTAGGTATTGACAATGCTATGAATGTTGCTAAAAGTCTAGGAATCAAAAACCTAGTACCTCAAGATAGGAATCTATCTTTAGCTTTAGGTGGATTAACCAAAGGTGTAACACCTTTAGAGATGGCAACAGCCTATGGAGTTTTTGCTACTGGTGGTATCAAAACAGATCCTATAGCTATTACTAAAGTTGAAGATAATAATGGTAATATAATCTTATCAAATGAAGTTCATCGCAATATTGTCCTTGATGAGAGTGTAGCCTATCTAGTAACAGATATGCTTAAATCTGCTATCTCTCGGGGACCTTTAGTCTGGGGAACTGGTTGGAGAGCTTATTTAGGCAGACCTGCTGCTGGTAAGACTGGAACAACCTCTGATTATACTGATGCTTGGTTTGTTGGTTATACCCCTGATTTAGTAACATCAGTCTGGCTGGGTGAGGACTCTCCTACTAGAATGGAATATCAAATGAAAGATAAAGAAGGAAATCTCATCAAAGATGGTAATGGTAAGATCAAAATGGATATCATCTCCAGTGGTGAAGCATCTAAAATCTGGGGAGATTATATGAAGAAAGTTGTTAAAAATAGACCAGTTAAAGAGTTTAAAAGACCGAATAATATTATTGCTAAAGAAATCTGTATTGAAGATGGTAAATTACCTAACCAATACTGCCCAGTTGAAGCAAGACGCGAAGAGCTATTTATTGAGGGTACAGAACCAACAGAAGTTGGAACTTTACACAAAGCAACTGCTAAGATAAAAATAGATAAGTCTACTGGTTTAATAGCTACAGATTACTGCCCTCCCGAGGAAGTAGTAACTAGAACTTATCAAGTAGAAACAGGTATTATTGTCGATAAAACTGGAGTTCCAATTAAGAAGATAGATCCAGAGACTAAATTACCATTGACAGATGAAGAAGGAAATTATATCTATGAAACCATTCCAACAAAAAAATGTGATATTCACGCTCCACAAAATCCAGCTGAAGAAATTAAGGATAAGATATTTGACTTCTTTAACCTGTTAAGAGGTAAAGAATAAAAAAGTAGGCTAGGGCATATGCCCTAGCCTACTTTCTACTATTAAAAGTTTACTATAGTAACTCCAAAACCACCCTCTTGGGGCTTGCCAAAGCGATATTCCTGTACACTTGGATAGTTATCCAAAATCTCATGGACTACATCCTTTAAAACACCTGTCCCTTTACCATGAATGATCTCAATTTGACTTAAATTAGTTAACATTACATCATCTAAATACTTCTCAACCTTCATCTTGGCATCTAAAGCTCTCATCCCCCTTAAATCTAATTTAGGAGAGATATTCCTTGCTTTATTACCTTTAACCTTACTATAATTGACCTTAGTAAAGTTACTATCATCTTGATTCTGTTGATTACCGTCAACCTTCTCTAAATCTCTTAAATCTATATTTACCTTCATAATACCTGCTTGAACAAGAGCCTGCTTCTTATCAGGAAATAATTGAATAACCTCCCCCTTCTTGCTCAAGCTAACAATTTTAACTTTATCTCCAATCTCTAAATCAGGAATTCCTCTATTCTGTCTTGCTTCTTCAAGCAACTTACCTTCTTTATTTTTAATCCCTTTACGCTCTTTCCGCAGTCCACTTCTTGCTTCTTCAATCTCCCTATCGGTAGCTCGTTCTTTCTCTTTTAGCTCTTCTATTATCTTATTTGCTCTATCTTGTGCCCGCTTGATAATCTTATTAGCTTCTCGATAAGCATCTTTTAGCTCTTTTTCTTCTCTCTCTTCTAAAGAGCTAAGTTTATTCTCATATTCTTCTTTAAGCCTTTTGGCTTCTTGATTAATAATCTCTGCTTCTTCTTTTTTATCATTATACTCTTTTCTATCCCGTTCTATCTCTTTTAAAATATTATCTAGCTCTATATTGTCCTTTGCCAATAAATTATTAGCATCTGCAATAATATCTTCTCTCAAACCTAGTTTGCTGGCTATTTGAAAGGCATTACTGCTACCTGGTAATCCCATCTGTAATCTATAAGTAGGTTGCAGGGTCTCAACATCAAATTCTACTGAAGCATTCTCAACTCCTTCATTAGAATAGGCATAGGTTTTAAGTTCACTATAATGGGTTGTAGCAATGGTTTTAGCACCCTTTTGGTGCAAATAGTCTAATAAAGACATCGCTAAAGCTGCACCCTCAGCAGGGTCAGTACCAGCTCCTAACTCATCTAATAATACTAGGGAATTATCATCAACCTCTTCAATAATCTTAATAATATTATTCATATGAGAGGAGAAGGTACTCAAGTTCTGCTCAATACTCTGTTCATCACCTATATCACTATAGACCTGATGATAGATTCCAAGACTAGAACCTGATAGTGCTGGGATATGCAATCCAGACTGGGACATTAAAATTAGTAAACCACCAGTTTTTAAGGTAACAGTCTTTCCTCCTGTATTAGGTCCGGTAATCACAAGGGTATTAAAATCTCTACCCAATTCAATATCATTAGCCACTACCTCACCTGTTATCAATGGATGGCGTGCCTTAATTAATTTAATCTCTCCATCACCATTAAGCAAAGGCTCTGAGCCACTTATTTCCGTACTGTATTTGGCCTTAGCAAAGATAAAGTCTAATATAGCCAATATCTGTACAGTATTTTTAATATCATTGACTCTCTTTTTTACCTTTAAAGATAGCTCTTTTAAGATTCGATAGACCTCTTCTTCCTCCTGTGAGGATAACTGGCGAAGCTTATTATTGAGTTTGACTACAGGCATAGGCTCAATAAATAAGGTTTGACCACTAGCTGACTGATCATGGACAATACCTGGGACTTGATGCTGGGCTTCTGATTTTATCGGTATTACATACCTATTATCACGAATTGTGATCACAGACTCCTGGATATACTTCCGATAGCGACTTGAATTAACAATAGAATTTAATTGATCTCTAACCCCTTCGCTAGTTCTCCTAATATTCTTTCTGATTTCTCTTAACTTAGGAGTAGCATCATCCTTGACCTCACCTCGCTCATCTATTGCCGATTTAATAGTTTTTTCTAAATCCTTAAAACTTCCAATATTACTGGCTATATTAATTATCCTATAGTACTCATTATCCTCATCATCTAAATTAGTAAAATAGCTACTTAACCTGTGACCCGTTACTAAAGTGTTTAAGATATTTAATAATTCCTCACCATATAACACAATATCCTTCTCTACCTTTGATAGGGAATCCCTAATATCATAGATTCCACCAAAAGGAGGCCTCTCTTCTTTTACTAAAATCTGTTTAGCCTGACTTACCTCTTCTTGCCTTGCTCTAATATAATCTATATCAGTTTTAGCCTCTAGATTATCAACAAAAGTCTCTGTCAATTTACTACTGATATGCTTACGCAACTGTTCTTTTACCTTATTAAACTCTAACACCTTCAATGCATGTTTATCCATTCAATATATCACCTTTCTTATCAAGATTCTTTAATCTAGAATCTAGTTATCTCAGTATTATCTCTTCTAAAATCTCCTGCTCTATTAAGCTGTTGTCTGCTCCACCTCTATAACCTTTAATTAGCTCTTTCTTCTTCTCTTCACCTATACCCTCTAATCTTTTCTTAAAAACTTTAGGAAATTCGATAAACTGACCTATCAGTTGATTATTGTTATCAAATCTTAAAATCGTAGGGATCCTAGCCACTCCTATATATTCTTCCATTATCTCTTCATATCCTCTGCGGGGAAAAATATATGTACATATATTATTATTTAACTCTTTCATCTTCTCTAAATAAGGTAGCAGTATCCTACAATCTGGACAATATATCTCGGCAAATATTATAATGGCTATCTTTTCTGTTATTTTACTAATAACCTCCTTAGTATTATCTGCCAAATTGACTTGATTATATATCTCTAACTGTTCTTTTTTATATTCTCCTTTAGATGAGTTGAGATATTGCTGAAAATCAATCCCCTCTTCTAAATTAATCATGAAGGTTCCCCCTTTATTTAATACTGTAATAAATGATAGATAAGTAGTTCCAAAAAACATATATAATAATTACTTATTGACACTCCCCATCACCTTAATATCTTATGCTAAAACTGATACAATAGAGAGATTACGACAGTAACAAGTGATGAGTAACAAGTGACCAGAGAAGATTTTTACTCATTACCCGTCACTCATCACTAATTACTAAAGTATCCCAATACTCCTATAAAATGAGATTGCCAGCATCACAATTTAGCTAGCACAATATCTTATTCTAGTATTAATATTCATAAGTAAAGACCTTTAATCTAAATAGATTAAAGGTCTTTACTATTTATCTGTTTAACATAATAGAACTTCAAGAAGCTATAATTAGTATAAAGCTGAACTATATATAGCTTAAAATCAGCTAAATTAATCCCTTAATCTAATTCCTTCATCGGTTATATCTATAATCTCTTCCTTATAAAGTCCCCCAATTGCCTTCTTAAATGTACCTTTACTCATCTGTAGTAATTTTTTAATAAGATGTGGAGAACTTTTATCATTTAAAGAGATAAACCCTTCTTCTTCTTTTAACTTTTTAAGAATTTTATCCTTAGCATCCTCTACCCTACCATACCCAGGCTTTCTTAAACTTACATCCAGCTTATTATCTTCTCTAACCTTCTTAATATATCCTTTATATCTCTGCCCAATCTTTAAGTTTTTGTAGATATCATCACTATAAACCAATCCATAATATTTGTTATTAACTATTACCTCTACTCCTAAATCGGTATATCTATAAATTAAAATATCTACTTCATCACTTTCAGATACATCCAGCTCACTATGGTCAACAAACCTATCAAATTTCTCGGTAGCCACGATTCTATCTGTCTCTTGGTCAAGATACACCCTTACCACATAACTCTTACCCTCTCTCATTTTACCCCGTTGTTCCCTATAAGGAACCAATAAATCCTTTGCTAATCCCCAATCTAAAAAAGCACCAATTCTAGTAACATCTTTCACCTCTAAATATGCATAATCTCCAACCTCTGCCTTAGGAGTTAATGTAGTTGCTATAGGTCTATCCTCAGAATCTTTATAGATAAATACATTTAAATTGTCATCAAGCTTAGTATTTTCAGGAATATATTTATTTGGTAAAAGTATCTCCTCACCATCTATCTCTAAATATAAACCAAAATCAGTCTCTTTTACTACTTTTCCTTCATTATGCTTTCCTATCTTCACTTTTCCATCTCCTTTAATTATTATTAAATATATAAATATCAAATTTTATCATCAAATTTAAATATGTCTTTATAGATAGATATTACGACACTTTGTGTTGAGTGTGAGCTATGGAGTGTGAGTGTGTATAAAACTTCTTTTTATGGGGGGTTACTCACACTCAGAAACCCACTCACGCTAATTTTAAAACTGTCGCAATATACCTATTAAGTTTTACCTTATAATTAATTATTTAGCTAAAAAATTTCTGAATTCATTTAACCCTAAAGTATTGAGTACATCATCTTTCTCTAACCAGCCCTTTCTGGCTACTCCAACTCCAAAACTCATATTATCTAAATGTTTAATTTTATGAGCATCTGTATTGATAATAAATTTAGCACCTAATTGATGAGCCAATCTAACCTGTTGATAATTTAAGTCCAATCTTTTAGGTGAAGCATTGATCTCCAAAATAGTATTGCTTTCTATAGCTTTATGTACAAGTCTTTCAAAGTCAATACTATATGCTCCCCTCCCAAGAACTATCCTGCCTGTAGGATGTGCTAGAATATGGACATAAGGATGTTCTAATGCCCTTATGATTCTTTCCATCATCCTCTCTCTAGAATTATTGAATCCACTATGTACTGATGCTATTACTATATCTAGCTGAGCTAAAATATCATCACTATAATCCAATCCATCATTTAAAATATCCACCTCAGCTCCCTTTAAAATAGTAATATCTAAGCTCTCATTTAATTTATCTATCTCCTCCCACTGTGCTTTCAATCTGTCAAGAGTTAATCCATTGGCCACAGTCAAACTCTGGGTATGATCACAGATGGCCATATATTGATATCCTCTTTTTTGACAGGCTAAAGCCATCTCCTTAATTGTATATCGCCCATCACTCCATCTAGAATGCATATGCAAATCGCCTTTAATATCTTTTAGTTCAATACTGTTAGGTAACTTGTTATCTTGGGCTCTATCTATACTTTCTAAATCATCACGCAACTCAGGAATAATATAAGGTAAATTAATAGATTTAAATATCTCCTGTTCATCTTTAACAGCATCTGTTATCTTATCTTTTGCTATATCATTAATAACTTCCTGCAACTTTTGATTATACTCTTCAGAAGCTGTTGTCCAGAAGACTTTCTGCCAAAATAATGAATTATCAGTTCCAAAAATCTTAATTTTAACTCCTAGTTTAGTATCTAGCAAAAATGTCTTATCATTCAACTCATCTATATCAGAAATAATAGGCACTTTTTTAAGTAAATTTATTATTTCATCAAAATTATTACTGGCTATAACTAAACTAATTTGATCAATAATCTCTTCTTTTCTTCTGATAGCACCTGTGACTTCAACATTATCCACTTCTTTAAACTTTTCTATGTAATCTTTAAACTGATAAGCTAGATTAGTTGCATAACCTAAATCTAATTTATTTTTTTCAGATAACAACTTATCTACACTCTTTAAAATTTTCTCTTCAGTTTTAGAACCAATCCCAGATAATTGAGATAGTTCTTCTGCCTGAGCCTTTTTTTTCAAACTCTCTAAGTCCTTAATCCCAAGTTCCCTGTAAAACTGTTTAACCTTACTGACACCCACCCCAGAAACTTTCAACAGAGAAATTAATGTAGGTGGATATTCTTTAGCTAAATCTTTGTAATCTTGGCAAGTCCCAGTTTCAACTATCTCTTCAATATTCTTAGCCAAGCCCTCCCCAATACCAGAAAGCTCTGTTAGCCTATCCTCCTGAATTAATTGTGCTATATCAACCTCTAAATCTCTCAACAACTTACTGGCTCTTTCGTAAGCTCCTATTTTATAATTATTTGCTCCTTTTATCTTCAATAAATTTGTAATATCATCAAAGATTACACTAACTATTAAATTATTCATAACTGTTGCCTCCAATTAATATCATTTAGAAAACTCTTCTATCTCTTTATCAATTACCCTGCTAAAGCTCAATATCTTAGGAGCAAAATAAGATTGAGAAATCTCCTGTTCTACTAAATCTATAGGGACAATATTTAATAATAATAATCCAATATATAAGATCAAAAACCCTTTCACAAGTCCAAATAATAGACCACCAAAATTATCAATAAAGGATAAAAAGATTATATCTAATAACTGAGTAAGAAAGTATCCTATATAATTAATTATCAAGGTAACAATTATAATTATTATAAAAAAGGATAGTATTTCTGCTAATTTTGCAGAAAGATCAAACTCTCTAGCTAAAAATCCTGAAATAATAGTATACTGCTCCTGAGCAACATAAATAGCAATTACAATAGCCATTATTGCAGTTAACTGTTTAATTAATCCTAGCTTATAGCCTCTAATCATAAATAATACTGCAAGAATAACAACTACAATATCTATTAAATTAAATTCCAATTAACCTAGCTCCCCCTTCTCAATCAAATCTAAAAATTCTTCATACTCTTCTTTTAAAGCTAAATTCTCTTCTTTTAATTTATTATTTTCTGAAAGAATTTTTTTAAAACTACTCTCTAATTTATTATTATCTTCTTTTAATTTTCCATTCATTTCTTGTACTTTATAGAGCTGATCTGCTAAGTTGAGAACACCTAAGATTATTATTCTCTTTCTAGAAATTGATGGTGCATATTCTTGAATCTCTTTCATATGCTCATCAACAAAGGATGCTATGCTTTTAATGTATTCAGGTGACTCACTTCCCTTAATTTTATATTCTTCACCTAGAATTTCCACTTTAACTTCAGACTTATTAGAAGAATTTTCTATGCTCAATATTATTCCCTCCAAAGAGTTTTTTAATGTTAATTATTAATCTATAAGTAAATTAAATCATTAATCTATTATGAATAAATATTTAATCAAAAAATTTATATAGAGAAGAAAGCTTTAATAATATTATAAAATATCCCTAACTGTATAAATATTCAACAAAGCATTAGTAAAATCCTTCTCCAAATACTAGAAAAACCTTGTTATCCTAGGATAACAAGGTTGAGTATATAAAATGGAGCGAAAGACGAGATTCGAACTCGCGACCTTCTCGTTGGCAACGAGATGCTCTACCAGCTGAGCTACTTTCGCATGTCTA
>Ga0163226_1000026_pt1 | contig 30339 bp, 31 predicted proteins | sample MSEWel2016_07_13_2_FD_113144 | JGI IMG/M metagenome (GOLD analysis project Ga0163226, IMG submission 113144) | Subsurface microbial communities from deep shales in West Virginia, USA - MSEEL Well Study Marcellus 5H_2016_07_13 ...
CAATAGAAAGATATTACGACACTTTAAGTTTTAGCTACGGGTTTTAACCCGTAGTGTAACATATCACCATCACCACAGGTTGAAACCTGTGGCTAGTAAATTTATCATTATAAAAAGTGTCGCACTATCTATTTATTATATTAATTTCTAGATTAGCAGAAATCTGACTATAGTAATTGATATAATAGTTTTAAAGGTCTATTGAACTTGATGTCGAAATAGTTAGCAACTAACAGATTCTTGGAGGGATATAATAATGGATAGTTTAGTAAGAGTTGATTCTGTTTCAAAGTTAAATAAGCTACTAATTTATCGTGGGATTTTAACGGACAATCTAATTCAGAAGGTAAGGACTTTAATTGTAAAGATCAAGGAAAGATCGTCTGTTGAGGAGTTACAGATAGATTATTATGATATCTTAACTAAATTGATTGAAATCGGAGAAAAAGAAGGCTACAAAGGTGACCTTTGGAAGAACTATCTCTTGAACTTAATTATTAAAAATAAAAATCCTTTTAGTCTTGCTTGTGAAAAGAATCAAGATCTAAAAGGAAGTATCTATCAATTAGCACTCAATGACTTGAAAATTTTGAATGAAGTATATAAATTTGACTTAAATAATCTTGGTCAACTTTTAAATATTCAAAAGAATAATTTTATCAATAACTTCTCCCCATCAACATTAGCTACAAGATATCAAAATCAATCTCAAACAAGATTAGAAGATTTAAAAAAAGATTTTAATAACATTAACTCTATAGAGATACTCCTAAAGAAACTGAGTAAATATTATTATACTTTTGGTACTGGTAAACTAGCCTATTACAAAGCTTTTAGATGGAAGAGGGATTCTTTAATAGGCATTCAAAATAGTGACCCCATTCTCTTTGAGCAGTTGATAGGCTATCAGAGCCAAAAAGACAAACTAATCAAAAATACAGAAGCTTTCTTAAATAATAGACCTGCTAATAATGTACTTCTCTATGGAGATAGTGGTACTGGTAAATCATCATCGATTAAAGCCTTGCTAAACAAATATGCTCCACAGAGATTACGTTTAGTTGAACTTGCTAAATATCAGATGAAAGAACTGCCAAAAATATTGGAGATACTTAAAGACAGAGGGCTATACTTTATTATCTTTATGGATGATCTCTCCTTTGAAGACTTTGAAACAGATTACAAGTATATGAAAGCAATTATAGAAGGTGGGATAGAAGTAAAACCAAATAATGTCCTATTCTATGCTACTTCAAACCGCAGACACTTAATTAAGGAAAAATGGAGTGACCGTGACCAAGAAAATGGAGAGATTCATCTATCTGATGCAATCCAAGAGAAGATATCTCTGGCTAGTCGTTTTGGTATCACTATCTCCTATGAATCACCACAACAGAAGCATTACCTAAGAATAGTCAAAGAATTAGCTAAACAAAATAATATCAATTTACCCAATGACGAACTAGAAGAAAGAGCAATTCAATGGGAGATGTGGAATAATGGCCGTTCAGGTAGAACAGCCCAGCAGTTTATCGCTTATCTATTAGGGGAATTTTAAAGCTGAAGTTAATTGTATTTAGTTCAACTAAATAGCTTAACTAAGAGAGACTAAAAGAGAGCAACTTATCAATAGCAAGATTGCTCTCTTAAAATATATCACTACCAATAAATTTATCTACCAATTCTGGATCAAATTCTGCTCCTTTTTTCTTCTCTAGCTCTTCTAAAACTTGCTGATGGCACTTCTCTCTAATCAATTTATCATAGAAATCTACTATACTGATAATCCTTGACAAAAGAGGAATCTCTTTTCCTTGCAACCCTTGAGGATAACCTTTGCCATCCCAACGTTCATGGTGAAATAAAATAGAGTTAGCAATAGGTAATAGTTCTTGAAAGTTTTTAACAGCTCGATAACCAATCTCGCAATGCCTTTGAAGTTGATTTGACTCTTCAATAGTCAGAATACCCTTTTTAGTAAGTAAACTCTCTGCTAACCCTAATTTACCGATATCATGTAAACGAGCTAATAAAGAAAGTTTTTCTAACTCTTTTGAAGGTAAATTTAAAGTCTTGCCAAATTTTACAGCCAAAGACTTCACTCTTCTAATATGGCTACGGATTTCATGGTCTTTACTTAACAAAGATCTCTCTAAAGATAGTATCAATGAATTATCTACACTTCTTTTATTCTTTAACTTATCATTATACATTCTATTTTCAGCTATATTAATTATCTGTCTAAGACTTTGATCAATTTCAGTCTTAGTAGCCACCCCTAAAGCAATACTAGGAGTAACTAAACCTTTATTCCACTCTCTACATGATACTCTAATTCTCTCAATAATTTTAGTAGCATTTTTCAATGAAGTATTAGGTAATAAAATGCCAAACTCATCACCACCCCACCGGGCTACAATATCACCCTCTCTAGTATTATCTTGCAAAATATCAGCTATAATCTGTATAACTCTATCCCCCTCTTCATGCCCAAAAGTATCATTGACCATCTTTAAGCAGTTACTATCAGCAATAATTATACTTAAGGGTAACTTATCTCTCCTATCTAATTTTCCGATCATCTCTTCATAATAATAACGATTATAAAGCCCTGTTAAATCATCATGATACCCTAGGTAAATCATTCTCTCCTCTAACTTCTTACGCCCTGTAATGTCTATTAATGAAATTATACTTCTACTGCCACCATTGATTAAACTAATTTGTAATAAAGCTATTCTTTCTATCCCCAATTTGTGGGTGATTTTAACCTCATAATTATTAGCAATACCATCATCTCTTCTAAGATGTTTATGGTAACAACTAATCCTTTCTACATCCTCTGATCTAATAAAATCCTTCAAACTCATCTTTCCTTCCAACTCATCTTTGGAATAACCAATTAAATTCTCTAACTCTCTATTGACTAAAAATACACGGTTATCCTTATCACTAATTAACATAGCAGTGGCCGCCTTTTCAAATAAAACTTGATAAATATTAGTACTTGTGTTTAAGCTACTTGCTCTACCTTGCCTTACTGCTTTGTTCGAAATTCTCACAAGAGACTCCCCTCCTCTACATTTAAAACACTGCCATCGAAAAAATTGATAAAAATAAATCCTTATACTTTATCTTATTTCCTCCCAACTTATAAATTTTCCTGAGAGAAAACCTAATTATTCAACTATAAATTATAATATTTAGAGGTTAACCTCAATAATAAACTTATCTTTAATAAAGAAAAACATTAAAGTCTTATCTACATTATATTAAATAGAACTTAGAAGTATTAATCGTTATTATCACAATTTAATCGACCTAAATAAAATAAATACCAGAAATTCATGTATTTTATATCAAAGTTAAAGCCAAAATAATAAAAGAATTTACAACAAAATACTTAACAAGAAAGGCGGTCGTTAAATTATGGATATCAATCGTAGAATTGCAGTAGATGGGAGCTTATCAAATTTAAAAAAACATCTTCATCTATATGGTTATGAGATTGATGACTTAAATGCTGATAATCTAGGAGAAGTTTCAGCAGTGATTACCAATGGAGAGGATTCTAACTTGATGGAGATGAGGGAGATTGCTACTCCAATAATCAATGGTCAAGGTCATTCTGCTGAAGAGATAAAGAACATGATTGAAAATGGAACATCTGGATTGCTATAAAAAAATCGCCTTCTGGCGATTTTTTTATTTACTAGTAGTCATAATAAAGAATGATTCAAATGATATTCTCTAAAATCAACTCATACATATCAAATATAAAAACTTAACTTTAAATTCCACCTCAACTTATGTTACAATAGAGAAAGCTCATTTCTAATAAAGGGGTGTTAAAATGACTACACCAAAGCAGATTTTAAATATTGCAGCTTATGCTGGAAATATCATTCTCAGTAATGGTGGAGAAATCTATAGAACTGAAGATACTATGAATCGTATCTGCTATGCCTATGGGATAAAATATGTAGATAGTTTAGTAACACCAACAGGCATCTTCATCTCAATTGATGATGGACATGGTAGCTCAGAGACAATAGTTAAAAGAATACATAAAAGAAGGATAAATTTAACTAAGATCAGTCAAGTTAATAACTTTTCAAGAAATTTACAAACAAGAACTTTAACTCATCAAGAAGCTATGGCTGAATTAAGGGCTATCAATGAAGGTAAATTCAAAAAAAAATTAAAATTTGGACTACTCTTTATCTCTTTTGGAGTTTCTATGAATGTTATCTTAATGAGAGCAAGCTATATCAATCTAATCCCTACAATCTTAGCCAGCTTAGGTGCTCAAGCTGTTATCAAGAAGATGGGCTTTTTAAGAGATATTAATTTTATCCCAGAAATAGTAGCAGGATTTATCGCAGGAATCATCTCATTATTCTGTTATAAACATGGCTTAGGTGATAATCTAGGGATAATCACAGTAAGTGCTATCTTACCCTTTGTTCCAGGGGTTGCTTTGACCAATTCTATCCGTGATGCAATCAGTGGAGATCTAATTTCAGCTACCAGTAGAGGTATTGAAGCAACCTTAATTGCTATCAGCTTAGCTGTAGGAGCAGCTATCTCTTTGGGGGTGCTCTATTAATGAATATTTTATTAGAATTAGTGGCTTCTTTCATCTTAGTAATAACCTTTGGCTCTATCTTTCAAGCACCTAAAAAGAGTTTATGGCTACTAGGTTTAACTGGTACTATCTGTTGGGGAAGTTTTATCTTTCTTGAACAACTGACCTCTTACAATATTGTTATCTCTTCTTTTATAGCATCTCTTATTGTAGGAATCTGTAGTGAGATATTTGCTAGAATTATGAAAATTCCTGTAACTATCTTTGTTATAGCAGGAATTATCCCCTTAGTACCAGGGGTTCCTGCTTATAATACTATGCTCTTCATTCTTCAAGGAGAATATATCAAGGGACTAGAGAAAGGAATTAACACCTTATTGATAGCTGGTGCTATCGCCTTTGCTACAGCTATTGTAGGAGCAGGAGCTAGATATTATAAAGAGTTTAAAAAAAAATAAAAGCTTAAAAATATTATTTAGTGTAGAATATAATGCGTTGTATATTAGGTGGATAGTTACTTTGATGTTGAGTTCCAAGCTAACCTGACCTACCTACCCACCTAACTACCTAACCACCAAAAATGTTGCATTCTCCTCCTATGACAGCAGTAAGCAGAAATTATTTAAACTATTCTTCTTGATCATTCTGTTCAGACCATTTATTTATTTTCTCTTGAACCAGATAATTAATGCTTCCTTCAGGATAAGTTCCATCATCTTGGAGAAAACCTGCCTCTTTACCTGTTAGAATCTCAATTCCCTCTTCTACATGGCTAATAGCATAGATATGAAACTGATCTTTAGCTACTGCTGCTATCACCTCATCAGAGAGCATCAAGTCATCAACATTTTGAATTGGAATTATTACACCCTGTTCACCTGTTAACCCTCTACTTTCACATAGCTTAAAGAACCCTTCTATCTTCTCATTCACACCACCAATTGGTTGTATCTCCCCTTTTTGATTGATAGAACCAGTTACTGCTATTCCTTGATTGATCGGAAGTTCTGCTAGAGCTGATAATAGAACATATAACTCTGTACTTGAAGCACTATCACCATCTATCCCAGAATAGAGCTGTTCAAAGCAGAGACTAGCCGATAAAGATAGAGGTAGCTCTTGAGCAAACTTTTCACCTAGATAAGCAGTTAAGATTAATAATCCTTTGTTATGAATCTTACCACTCATCTTTGCCTCTCTTTCAATATTAACAACTCCACGGTTACCTTTATAAACAGAGGCTGTAATCTTAACTGGCTTACCAAAGGAATATTCGCCTAAATCTAATACAGATAGACCATTAATTTGCCCTATTTTCCATCCTTCACTTTCAATTAATAGCTTATGCTTACGATATAACTCTTGTACCCGTTCTTCATAATTAGAAGAACGCTTAATTCTTTCTACTATACTCTGATCTATCTCTTCTTTACTAATAATATTCTTACCCTTTAATCTCGCCCATTCATCTGCCTCACATAATAGATCTGTTATAATTGTAAATTTGGTAGTAACCTTCTTCTGACTATCTACTCTACGAGAGAGATACTCGATTATCTTAGCTACTGCCTGACGATTAAGAGGTAAAAAGTTATTCTCTTGGCACTCACGACTGATAAATTGGACTATCTTATAGGTACTCTCTTTACTTAGTTCCATCTCACTTTTAAAATCAGCTTTTACTTTAAATAACTCTTTAAACTCTTGATCATATTGATAAAGAAGATAGTATAACTCAACATCTCCAATAATAACAATCTTGACATCTATAGGAATCGGTTGAGGCTCTAAGGTTGCCAAAGGAATCTTATCAAATTCTTCACCTATATTCTCCATCTTCAACCTTCTAGACTTTAAAACTCTCTTAATTAACTGCCATGACTTGAAATTAGTTAATAGATCTTTAGCTTCTAAAATCAAATATCCTCCATTAGCTTTGTGTAAAGATCCAGCTCTAATATTGGTGAAGTCTGTAGCTAATTCTCCAGATTTGTTACTGTATTCAACTCTACCAGTTAAATTATAGTAGGTAGGGTTACTCTCTATGATCACTGGACTTCCCTCTACTTTACTATTGTCAATCAAAAGATTGACCTCGTATTTAGTAGAATAATCTCTGCTATTATCCTCTGCAAATAACAATAAAGAATTACTTGGCTCATTAGTTTCTTTAAAATCATCTAAGTTATGTAGTATATCATCTCTTAGCTCCCCTAAATAATCTACTACTTTATTAAAATCTGAATATTTTTGAAGCAACTCATCTAAATGGGTATCTATAAGTTTCTCAGCTAATTGATAATCTAAACTCTCAATCTCTTCAGTAAATTCTTCATTCCATTTATCAATTTTAGCAAAAGTTTGGTCTAATAACTGTTGAATCATTTTAGTGTCCTCATCAATTTGATCCTGCTCTTGGGCTGATAGATTCTTATATTCTTCTTCTCTCATTGGCTTTCCGTCATCTTTAATAGGAATAATAGAAAAACCCTCTTTCTCCCTCTCTAAAAGATAACCTTTCTCTTTGACCTGCTCTGTAACTGTATTAAATAAAGCAGTACTTATATCTTGATACTTACTCTTTATCTCTCTTTTCTGCTTAAGATACTCTTCACCAGCAAATAATTCAGCAATCTCATCTTCGATATTCTCTATAAACCCCTCCATATCTTTTTTAAACTTTCTTCCTAGTCCGACTGACAACTCCAAGTATCTAGGTTTACTTGGATTAGAGAAGTTATAGACATAACACCAATCAACTGACTTTCCTTCTTTTTGAGCCTTCTTACCCACCAAAGCTTTGATATATTCTAATTCCTTACAACCAGAAAAATTAACAACAAAAATATTATAGCCAGGATGATCTATATCCAGACCAAAATTTATCGCCTTAACAGCCTCCTGCTGCCCAATAATCTCTTTAGCAGGTGTAACATCAGCTGTTGTTTCAAAATTAATCCCTTCTAAAGTACAACTATTCTTTAAGCTTTCAACATTTAATCTATATTCATCCATCCTCTTTCCCTCCTTTCTGATAATAGTATATTTTAGCAATGCCAATTTTGATAATCATATTTGAAATTAATTGAGTATAAATATAAAAACAAGAATATAACTCAATACAAAACTACAACTTTAGAGTAAAAGTTAATTGTGAGGTTAAATATAGATATTGCGACACTTGTGTGTCAGAAATCGGGAATCTGGAATCAGTCTGTTTTACTGATAACTGGTTCCTGACTCCTGATTCCCGACACGAAAGTGTCCCACTATCCCCATTAAACTCCGTTCTAAAATCACATAATAAAATATCCCATCAAAAGAAAAAGAAGCCCTCAGGCTTCTTTGATAAATCCTATTTAGCTTTAGTCTTAGCAATATAAAAGTACTTATCACCTGTTTGTACCTTTTCATCATTAGCTGGATTGGTGATAATCTCATCTTCTCGTTTAATCCCTAATAAAATGATATCATCTTCTCGCTTATATCTAGTGAATACTTCTAAGAAATTATTTCCTATATCCTTATTATCAGCAGCAAAGATATAAATCTCGTTACCACTCTGATTTGATAATAATTCGCTGATAACTTGAGAAGTTCCCTGATATAAAGCTGAACGCACCATTAATTGACTATTAATCTGATTATTGACTATTATCTCATCGACATTGGCATTTTTTAAATGAACCTTATTTTCACTATTACTAATCTCAGCTATAGTATAGATATCAGGATTAAGAGTTTCAATAGTTAATACCGTCAGCACAGTAGTAGCATCATTCTCATCAGCATTTAAGACTATTGCACTTTTAGCTCTTTGTACACCTGCCCTTTTGAGAACCTCTTCTCTAGTAATATCACCACGGACAAAGTGTATTAATTTATTATCTAAAAAAGGATCACGTTCAATATCGGCAACTAAGACCATCTGCTTTCTCTCCAGATCTTCATTCAAAATCTGGTTGATTATCTCCTTAGCCTTGCTACTCCAACCACAAATTACTATATGTCCAGTATATTCAGCCTCCAATTCACCTAACTCCCTTCTTCTTTTGAATTCAATAAAGATATCAGCCAATTTTGCTGTAATACCTCCAACGATTCCAATTCCTAACAGCATCACTATAATTGATATAATACGCCCCAATAAAGTAACAGCATACTTATCACCATAGCCCACAGTAGTAGCAGTTACAATCGCCCACCAGAGGGCATCTGTAAAGTTACTAAACTGCTCATCAGGCTCTACTAACATAATCAAAATAGCACTACAAACTAGAATAAGTATGGCAACAAATATCAACCAATGAAAGGTATGGCGGTCTAATTTAAATTTAAACTTTTTAAAATACTGTACCAAAACATTAAACATACTAAAATATCCTCCTTAATCAATAATCCTCCCAAGCCTGATTATAATTTCTAATCAATGTTGGTCTAGTTAAGGTGTTGACTCCTACCGAATCTCTAACCTTTAAGATATCCTCTCCAAAATAGAAGAGGCTTGGTAATATCTCCGTGGTTAAGAACTTTGTATCTACCTCTACTTTTAAGTCTTCAATCTCAAATTCAAAGCCCTTAGTTCCTAAATTAAATCCCCAATCTCCAACGGAAGCTAAGTAAGCATGATAGGGTCTAGTATAAAATCCTGCTTTTTTAATGGTATGATGAATCATCCAAAAAGCCTTGCTAGCAAAGTATGGGGAAGTAGATTGCACAACTACTACCCCTCTATTCGCCAAATGGTCATATATCATCCGATAGAAATTGACTGTATAGAGCTTGTTCAACTCTCATCATTAGGATCTGGTAAATCTACTATTACTAAATTATAACGCTTATCACTCTCCTCTAAGTACTGATAAGCATCCTGATTATAAATCTTAACCCTCTTATCAGCTAAAGAGCCTTGATTGAACTTTAATAGATACTTAGAGCTCTGCCCCAAATCGGTCATACACTTGTCTAAGTCTACCAAATCAATCTCTTTAATCTCTGGGTACTTCAACAGTTCTCTAACTGCTAAACCATCTCCACCACCCAAAATTAAAATCCTGCTTCTCCTCTTTACAAGGCTCATAGCAGGATGTACTAAGGACTCATGATAACGATATTCATCTCTAGAAGAAAACTGTATATTGCCATTTAAAAATAATCTAACATCATCTTTATCCTTAGTGATTACAATCTTTTGATACTTACTCTGTTTAGAGTAAACCACATTATCCTGATATAACTTCTGTTCTATATACGATTCGGTACTTTTAACTGTACTGATTCCAAAAATCAATGATAGCAAAATCACAACTAAAAATACTCCAATAAATTTATCAAGTTTCATCCTTTTTCTATATTTAAAATAGACTATCCCCGCTACAATAAGATTTAAGATTCCCATAATATAACTAGTCTCAATAAAACCAAAGTTAGGTAAGAGAATAATCGGAAATAATAACGACCCAATCAACCCACCGATATAATCAGCTGATAAGACATTCGCCAAAGTTATCTTTAAATCTTCATACTCCTCTATAATTCTAGTCAATAAAGGCAACTCTAAACCAGTTAAAGAACCAATACTTATAATCAACAAGAACATTATAACTATATAAAGATCTGAACTAGCATAACTATAGAACAATAGTACTCCAGTAATTCCACCAACCAAACCTAATAGAGTCTCTACCAGCATAAATTTACTCATCAAACCCTCTTCAATATACTTTGAAAATAATGAGCCAATCCCTAAAGCTGTCATAAATAGTCCAATAGTTATAGAGAATTGATAAATACTATTACCCAAAAGATAGGATGATATTCCTCCAATAATTAATTGATAAGTAATTCCAGAAATTGATACAAAAAAAGCACAAAACATCAATGGAGTTATTATCTTAATTTCTTCTAAATTATTCTCTCTAGCCATAACTACACCCCGCCAATCAATTTACATTAATTTTTATTTCCCAAAACCAAAGCCTCCACCTCTTGTAGAAGATCTTCCAATACTACCATTACGAATAGTTCCCCCCCAATAATTTACTATTGGACTTCGATAACGATTATAAGCTCTTCTATGACCCATTACCTCAATATCGGTATTATTCAACCCTCTAGGCTTTAATACAACAATATAGTTCTCATATAATAAAAATCTATTATTATCAGAGCTTTTAATATCCCGTGGTCTTTTCAAGCCACTAATCTTACTAGAAGTACTAGTTAGATTATAAGGTGAGTGATAGATTAGCACATCATTATCTCTTCTACTTAGTTTAAAATTTTTATCAATTTTTTTAGCAATTGATGCACTAGGAAAAAGTGCTACCCCAATTACAATCATGATGATTAACACAATAATTCCAACTGTAAAGGATTCATTAAACATATTATATCTCCTTTCAAAATAATTAGTACTCACAACAGTTTCGAAGTTAGGTGGGTGGGGAGGTGGTTGAATGGTTAGATTTTTTACTAACTACCTCCCCCAAACTACCTAAAACCAAAGTAAAAAGCTACGATAAAATAAAGCCTCACTTAAGAGGCCTTATTTTATCATAAATTTATATTTTTAATCTACTTATTGCTATCTTCTTTACCCATTTCAGCTTTTAACTTCGCTAATTCATCATCTACTGAATCATTATCATTTAACTTTTCAAACTCTGCTTCTAAATCATCCTTCTCTAACTCATCGTATAGCTCATTACTTGCTTCTGCTCTAGCTTTCATCTTATCAACCTTAGATGATAATCTATCTAAATCATCAGCAGCAGAGTAATTACCAAGTCCATTTAAAGTCTCATTGATTTCTGTAGTAGCCTTGGCATTCTCAGCTTCAGCAATCAATTCATCTTGCTTATCCTCTGCTTCTTCGATCTTCTCCTTCAATTCTTCAAGCTTTCTCTTATGTAAATCAGCAGTCTTTCTTCTAGCTTCTGCTTGCTCTTTATATTTACTATAATTCTTTTCAGCTTCTTGTTTTTTCTCTAAGGCCTTACGTGCTAAATCCTCCTTATTTGCCTCTAAAGCCTGTTTAGCCCGCTCATTCCAGTGCTCCATCTCCTCTTTAGCTTCATTTCTTTTAGCTTCTACCTCTTTTACCAAAGTGATAGATTTATTAACAGCTGATTTTGCTTGACGATACTCATCTTTCATCTTGCGAATCTCCTCTTTAACAACAACTTCAATATTCTTATCTTCCCACTTATCAATAGCTTCATTAGCCTTACCACTCATGACAGTCTTAATACGATCAAAGATACCCATTATTCAACCCCCATTTTTAGTTAATAATTAAAAGTTAATAGTTATTAGTTATTAGAATAGCAAACTCTTCACTCTCCACTCTTCGCTCCTGGATAATACTCTAACAAACTCTCTTTAACCTCTTGTCCTATACTAATCTCTAATTCATTGCCCCATTTCTCTACAGAAATCTCACTACCATCATTGGCTTCATAATCCCAATACTGAACTCTTTGACCAGTCTTGGCTCCTACTCTTCCTTCAGCTCTGATATTAGCATTACCACTTTCAATTAAAGTATAATCTTTACCTTCATAAGTCAACTTTCTTGGAATTTCATCCTGTAGTTGAACATATAATTGATGATTTACATCAAGCTTCTTATAAAGCCCGATCTCTAACTCATCATCATCTTCAGCACCTAACCATAGATGTTCTTGACCATCAAAAAGATGATAATCATACCAGATATATCCACCCTCTTCATAAATCAACTTACCTATAACTTTATATTCTACTAAATCATACTCTACAATATCTTCTACCTGTAAATTTAATGGATTTCTAGCTATAACCTTATTTTTTTCTTCTGGCTTAGACTTTAAAAAATCAAAAAATCCCATCAACCTACCTCCTTCCACAAAATCGGCTTGTGTCCTAAATAATTAATATAATAACTCAAATCTAGTATATATTATATTAAATTTCTCATGTAAATAAAAGGCGATCTAGAATAATTAATTAAAATTCCATTAAATTATTTCTTATATTTCTACTTATTGTCTAATAATCCTCTTTATTTTTAATAGATTCCAATATTATATTTTATTCTGGCTATAGATAAATAGATTTAAAATGACACTTAATGGGGGTGTTGCGACACTTTAAGTTTTAGCTACGGGTTTTAACCCGTAGTGTAACATATCACCATCACCACAGGTTGAAACCTGTGGCTAGTAAATTTATCATTATAAAAAGTGTCGCACTATATCTCTATTATATCACTTCTACTAAAAGAGCAGAATCTACTTTGCCCTAAAGGATACTCTACTGAGATCATCTTAATTGCTCTAAATATATTTCCAATTATTTTATCTACTTTATCTTAACATAAAAATTTGTCTAACTGCTCAAACTAATAAGAGTATCAGTAAATCATCTTCTCATAAAATTCAAAATAATGATTGGGGGGAATTAATTTTAATGAAAAAAAATTCTAAAATAATGATTGCCGTCTTTGCTACAGTACCCTTCTTAATGGTATTAGGAAATTCTATGCTTATCCCAGAATTCCCTAAAATAAAGTCAGCTTTAAATATCAATCAATTTCAAGTTGGACTAATGATTACCCTATTTTCGGCTTCAGCTGGCCTAGCTATCCCCTTATTAGGGTATCTCTCAGATAGATATGGGCGTAAAAAAATTATTATCCCTTCTTTAATTACTTATGGGATTGGAGGTGTTGTTTCAGGAATAGCTGCTATCATGTTAAAAGAGAAGGGGTATCATTTAGTTCTAGCAGGTAGGATTATACAAGGAATAGGAGCAGCTGGAACTTATCCTATCGTCATAGCATTGGTCGGTGATATATTCCAATCAAATGAGCGTAGCTCTGCTCTAGGAACTGTTGAGGCAGCAAATGGCCTAGGCAAGGTTATGAGTCCTTTACTTGGAGCAGCAGTAGCCTTAATCTCTTGGTATGCTATCTTCTTCTCTTATGCTATATTAGCTGTACCTATTACTATCGCCTTCTTTCTTATCATTAAAGAGCCAGAAAATAATACTAAAGAACAGAAATTGAAGGATTATATCAATGACATTAAAAAAATTTTTAGTGAAAAAGGAGCTTCTTTATTTTTTAGCTTATTGGCTGGAGTAACAGTACTCTTTCTACTATTTGGAGTATTATCACATATTTCTGATGTACTTGAAACAAAATATCATATTCGAGGCTTAAAAAAAGGGCTATTAATCTCCCTTCCTATCCTTCTAATGTCTACTAGCTCTTATCTCTCAGGAGCTTATCTTAAAAAAAGAGGCAAAGGATTTAAAAAGGTAATGTCCTTAGGACTTTTAATAGACTGTATCTCATTAGCTATCTTACCTTTTTTAGATGGTTTAACTCTTTATCTAGTATTACTTGCTCTATTAGGAGTAGGAAATGGGATAGTCTTACCTGCTTTAAATACCCTAGTTACCAGTGCCGCTGGTAGTGGACAAAGAGGAGGAATTACCTCTATTTATGGTAGTGTCCGTTTTTTAGGGGTAGCTGCTGGCCCACCAGTATTTAGTCTACTCTATGAAATCAGTAAAACCGTAATGTTTCTAACAGCTTCAGCAATTGCCTTAGCAGTATCAATCTTAACTTATATCTTCCTGAAAGAAGAGATCTTATTAGCAAAAGGCCAAGATAATAATTAATTATCATGGCCTTTATCCTTATCATTCTTCTTATTTACATCTAAATACTTACTTATATAATAACTATAGTTATCAAAAATTTTAAAATTTGATCTAGTAGGATGATTCTTTAATAGCCACAAAAAAATAATCAATAATATAATGAATATCCAACCCATTTAACCTTCCCCCTTCTTCTAATTAATCAGCATAGTATATAACTGATAAAAGATAGCAGTTAAACCTGCTGCTAATAAAGGTCCTGTTGGAACACCATCAAAAAAGATTATCCCAATTATAGACCCTAACAGCATTCCTACTATCAATTCAGGTTGACGCTCTAATAGTACAATACCCATACCAACGACTTTAGTAGCTAATAAACCACTAATTAAAGCAAAGATTGCTACAACAGATTTATAACTCTTGATTATCTCCAATAATGATATACTACCATCAACTAAAGGAACCATTACTGATAATAATAAGAATAATAGACCTATCTTTATCCCCAAATTATCTAAAATCAATAAAAGATTATTCCCTCTAATCAGCTTTAAAATAAATAATATTATACTAGCTAATACCAATAAATCTGATTTTGATAATAGACCTATACTAAAAATTATTAAAAGAAAGATATAACTTATATTCACCTAATCAACTCCCCTAAACCCATACTTAATAAAATTTTATGTAGCTTAAAGAAGAAATAGAATAGCATCAGAGCTTATATAATTTTCAATTAAAAGAAAAAGAGTTTAAATTTAAGTCCAAGTAAAAGTATAATATAGGTTCGTAAATCTAGAATAAAATTTAACCAGGACACTATAGAAGGATAATGCGACACTTTGTGTCGAGTGTGAGCTATGAGTGTGAGTGTGTAAAACTTCTTTTTATTAGGGTTTACTCACACTCACACACCCACTCACGCTAATTTTAAAAGTGTCCCAATATACTCATTAAGTTTTATTTTGAATTCACATACCTATATTATAAATTGTAAAAAGATGGCTTAAGCCATCTTTTTATTAATCTATTAAATTTTTATCTTCCCTTCCCGATAGCTAGGTACCACACCAAACTTTTGACCCGCTACTATATAATCAATATCCTTCTCTTTACCCAAGGAAACTAGATTCTGTCCACTCTTAGATCCTTTAATTATAGCCAAGATATTATCTTTATTCTGTAAATATATCTGGTAAGCTACTAAAGCTCGATCACTTAATTTAACATCTTTACTAGCAATAAGCTTAGCTATGCTAGCACCAGCAGTAACAAAATCATCTAACGCAAACTCTCCATGGGTTCCTGCACAACAGAAGACAACTTTCTCTTTATCCTGAAGATAATTATTAATAGCTTCTAAATTTAGTAAAGAAAGAACTAGTACCTCTTTAGCACTCTTTAACCTAATAAAACATTTAGTCCCATTAGTAGTGGTTAAAATAATAGTCTTAGCATCTACAACATCTTGCCTATAATCCCTTGGAGAGTTACCCAGATCAAACTCTTCAATCTTAACCCCTCCCCGTTCACCAGCAACTAAAGATTCTTCTCCTTGGCTTCTTTTTAAGCTCTTAGCTTCTTCAATACTAACTACTGGGATAACCTCTTTAGCTCCATTGGCTAAAGAACTTACAATAGTACTAGTTGCCCGTAAAGTATCAATAACCACTGCTGTTTTACCCCTTACATTATCTTCTTCAATTCTATCTGCAGAGAATATCACATCTATTTTCATCAACTAACCCTCCAGTTTATTCTATATTAGAACATGTTAGACTAAATTACTCCTTGAATATATTATAGTTTCATGGGTATATTGTGACACTTTCGTGTCGGGAATCAGGAATCTGGAACCAGTGCTTATAACTGATTCCAGATTCCTAAAAGCATCGCTTTTTCTAACTATTATACCAACTTTTATACTATCATAAGAGTTTAATCTAGTAAAGTTATCTCTCAAACATCAATCTCTATAACAGTTTCACTAGAGCTTTCTAAATTTAAAGTCTTCTTAAAGGTATCTCCTCGTAAACCCGTACGCAGAGACTCTAAAGCTAGAATATCACGGACATCAATATTTCCTAAATTAACATTATTCCCTAAGCTATTAATAAAATATACTTGTTGCTTCTTTAAAGGTGCTTCCCAAATAATATCAGTAGGGTGGGGCGCATCTACCAATAACTTCTGTAATTTTAACTCATCAGCCTCTCCATTCTCATTATAGATCGATACTCCCTTACCAGATTCTCTAGCCTCAACAATTACCTTATCAGCACCATCAGCTATATCCCTCTTTAGTTGCTTAATCATCTGAGTGACCCTAAACTCTTCATCCTTATCCTTCTTACCAATCTCAGCAAAGACTTTAAATTCAAGTTCTCTAGCTTTTTTAATAATGGTACTCCTTAAATTAGCAGTCAAATCAATAGTTCCATCAGATACCTCAATAGCATTAAAACCTAATTCTTTAGCCTTATATAAGTACTCTTCCCACTTATTTTGAACAATTGCTACTTCTAAGAAAGTACCCCCAGGATATATCTCAACTCCATAACCTTTAACTAATTCTATCTTTTTCTTTAATAAATCCTTAGGATATAATGCTGAAGTACCGAAACTCAATTTCAAAAAATCTATATACTCTGAAGCAACCTCTAATAAATCCTCGGTCTCATATAGTCCTAATCCCTTATCTAAGACCATGGTCAAGCCATTTCTTCTTGGTTTCCCCTCCCTTCCAACTAAGGGAAACTCTATATCTAGATTCCACCCATTACTAAAAATTCTACCCATAATATCACACCTTTACAGATTATTTTATTAATTAATTCTTTAACTATACTAAGCTATAATATTTATAATTTCATACCTATAAATATTAATGTAACTCCTACAATAATAACTCCCATCTGTAATAAAGAAAATTTACCTGCCAACCCTATTAGCCCTAAACTAGTGACTAAAATCATTACCGTCGGACCTACCAGTGCCAAAAAAGAGTTAATTTGAAAAGCAGTCTCTCGGGAATTGAACTTAAACATCAATAAGGCTGCTGTAAACTCAATCATCCCTGAAATAAATCTAATCATCGACATACTTAGGACAATCCTATCCTTTATAAGAAACATAGCAATCACCCATATTTCATATTTGATTAGTATATATATACTCTATACTAAATAGAAATATGATCCTAAATAATGGTAATTGTTAAAGTGAGCTGACTAAATCAACTGATATTATTAAAGACTTTAAACAGTTAAAATAAAAGATCCAGCTATTTCATTTGAAATAGCTGGATCTTACTTTCTTTAAATTCATATTAGTTTGTCCTTGTTCAATCAATCATTAGCTCCTTTTTATAGCTAGCCACTACTAGTCTTATCTTATTATAATCTATCTCTTTACTAACTAATTCTTTAATTCCCTTTAAAGGTTGATGCCCTACTTTGGCAATAGCCGCCTCTATCTCCTCTAACTCACTAACAGATACAAATCTCTTAATATCCACCTCTACTCCTGACTCTACTAGCTTTGATAAATGATCTATAATTGTACCTACTGCTAAGTCCCGCTCTTTTGCAATCTCTTCTAAAGATAGTCCATCTTTATATAAGTTAAAGGTCTCTTCATAGGTTCCCTCTAAATAAATAGGATTTTCTATTCTTTCCAACTCTGGTTTAGCTTGTATAAATTCTCTAATGACTTCTAAGAATGACTCTCCATACCTTTTATAAGTAACTTCTCCAAAACCTTTAACCTTTAGCATTTCTGCACGATTTGTTGGTAATCTGTTTACTAACTCTTCTAGGGTCTTATCATGAGCTATAATAAAAGGAGCTTGATTAAATTCTTTAGATAGCCTAACTCTTAAATCCTTCAACCTATTTAATAGCTCTATTCTAGCCTGATTAGTTAAATTATTTATCTGGTTACCTTCCCTAACTAAATCCCAATCTAAGTTATAGGGTTGATGTAAAATTTTATAACCTGATTTAGTAATTTGAACTGTAGGGTATCTTCCTTTCTTCCTCTTAAGATATCGAGCTTCAATTAGCTCTTCTATTATGCTAATAATATCTTCATAGCTAAAATCATTGACAATTCCATAGGTAGATACCTTATCCAACCCTCTTGCTAATAATTTATTTGATTTAGAACCTATCAATACCTTAGCTATAGTAGTAACCCCAAATCTCCCTCCTAACTTAATCACACAACTTAAGATTTTCTGTACTAGAATACCTAATTCTTTAGTTATAACCCTATTTTGATTAACTTTATCACAATTATCACAACCAGGACAATAATTTAAAACCTCTTCATCATCAAAATAATTAAGTATATATTGATGGCGACACTCTTTAGTACCTATATATCCTTTTAACTCAGATAACTTCTGATACTTATTCTCTTTAAGAGCTTGTAAGTGCAAATAATCTATCCCTAATTTTTTAGGATCTGCCCTTGTTAAAATCTGATAAACTACCTCTTGCTCCCTACTAGTTATACACTTTAGATAACCTTCCTTTATTAATAGCCTTAATGTAGCATCAAGGGCTAATCTGCTAGGAAGAGTTCTTAACTGAAAATAGAGTTGATTTAAATCAACCTCCACCTCTTCTTGATCTTTAGATAAGAAAAAAGCATAGACCTCTTCTACTATCTCTCTGTGTGGATAGTCACTATCAATAAAGAACTCCCTTAAGTCACTATCATCTTCTTGATAAAGAAGTATACATTTACTAAAAAAACCATCTCTGCCTGCTCTACCAATCTCTTGATAATAAGCCTCTAAAGTACCAGGAAGCTCATAATGGACTACTAACCTAATATCAGCTTTGTCAACTCCCATCCCAAAAGCATTTGTAGCTACAACAATATCATACTTTCCCTCCATAAAGAGCTCTTGAGCCTCTCTTCTTTGATGAGGTTTCATCCCTCCATGATAGCCTATTACTGAAAATTTATCTTCTAAAAAAGCCATTATCTCTTCAACTCTACTTCTAGTCCCTACATAGACAATTGCAGGTAATGAATTATAGGTCAATATCTGTAATAACTCTTCTTTTTTGCTAAACTCATTCTCTACCTTCTTCACTTCTAAATATAGATTTCTCCGTTCAAAACCTTTTATCAATACTTTAAAATCTTCTAAAGCCAATCCCTTAATAATATCTTTTCTAACTTCAAAGGTAGCAGTAGCTGTTAAAGCAATCAATCTAGGATTACCTAACCTCTTTCTTACTTCTGCTAATTTTAGATAGCTTGGTCTAAAGTCATGACCCCACTCTGAGATACAGTGGGCTTCATCAACAGCAAATAAAGACACCCCTACCTTAGCTAATCTATCTAAAAAAATAGTAGATTCAAAGCGTTCTGGAGCAACATAGATAATATCATAATCCCCTTGTACAACTCCTTTTAACCTTCTTTGTTGCTCATACCAATTTAGCGAACTATTGATATAAGTTGCTTTAATACCTTTAGAGCTCAAACTATCTACCTGATCCTTCATCAAAGAGATTAGAGGAGATACTACTATCACTAAACCTGATAAACAAGTAGCAGGTAACTGATAACAAAGAGATTTACCACTTCCTGTTGGTAAGATAGCTAATAAATCATTACCAGCAAATAAATATCTCAATACCTCCTTCTGCCTAGGTCTAAAATCATTATATCCAAAATATCTCTTTAAATTCTGATAAAGAATATTAGGTAATGCAACCATAATTACTCTCCTTCTACTAAAGATTATAATCAAATCTACCTCTATCTCTAAACCTAATCAATATTAATCATTGCTCCAAAAATTCTAAAAATAATGACATAAATATCCCTATAAATAATCCAAGCAGGGCACTAATAACTATATTTAACAACCTCTTTGGTTTAATTGGATCTTGAGAGGCCATAGGAGGATTGATAATCTCTAATTCTTCCATATTATTGATTTGGGCAATAATATCTTGTTTGTTGTTAATTAAAGATACCTTTATCTCCTGCATATTACTCCACCTATCATTTAGATTATTACTGATAATAGCCTTATCTCCTGCAGACATCTCTAAATTTTTAAGTTCTGCCACCACTTTATTACTCGTTTTTAAATCTTCTGCTAATTTAGAAATTTCTTCATTAATAACTTCTAAATAGTCTAGTTTTTCTTCTTTTAATCTTTCAAAATTACTAAGGCTCTCTTGCTTAAAAAAATCTATTATACCACTAAGTATCTGCTTTGCTTTTTGAGGGTCATTACTCTTAAAGGATATAGCCAATACATCATCTTCCAACTTATCAACTTTCAAATTATTCTCTCTAAACTTATTGAGCTTGTCTAAGGTATATGATAAATTAAGCTCCTTAGTTATCTCTTCTATGTAATTTAAACTCTTAATCTTCTGCTTAGCATAATTCATATTAGAATATTTACCACTGGAATTACTTAATTTAATAATAGTATCAGATTGATAGACAGGCTCTGCTAAAAAATTGACCAAAGTACCTGCTAATATGCCTAAGATAAATATCCCTATAATTAACCTTCTTCTCTCTACTAATAACCCAAGATACTCCTTTAAATCAATCTCCTCAAAATCTCCTTGGTTGTTATCTTCCATTGAATGAATTGCCTCCTAATATTATTAAAATCAGGTGCTGGAACAATCTTTAAATTATTAATTATTCTATATCTTCTGCTTATTTATATACCTGAAAAATAAAAAATAATTCTCTAACAAACTACTTATATCAATTTTAATAAAAAGAGTCAAGTATATAAATATACTTGACTATATAAAACATGAAAAAGAATTTGAATTAATCCAGCAACGCCCTGAGGTAATTTATCCAAAGAAGTACTCTTGGGGTGCGAATTAACACGAATTATACGAATTAGATATTAACAGACTAAGTCAAAAATTTAAAATCTTTTGATTTTAATTGGCGTTAATTCGTGAGATTCGTTGCAAAAAATATTTTAACTTTTTAGTATTACTCGTAACTGTTAATGTGAAATCTTTATCGGTTTCTATATATATGAAATTTTTTATTTTGAACTCATCATTCGACTATAGGCATGGTTACCTTAGCTACTCCATCTTCTAATTCAATATCTGAATTATTATCATCAACTTTAACTGGTAAAGATATACTCTTAATTATATTACTCTTATCCCCAGAATTAACAATTATACTCTCTGTACTTATTGATATTTGAATAGTTTCTACATCAATATTTCCCAGACTAATTCTAGCTGTCAGCTTATCCCCTTCTTCATAGATATCAACTGTAGGGTCTGCCATTTTACTATACTCGATTATACTTTCATCAGCAAATAGATTAATCTTATTACGTAAAGTATTAATCTCACTAAATGGGTGCCAAGTCTCTGTCTTCATTTAAAATTCCTCCCTTTAATCATTAATTGAAATCGAATATAAATATTAGCCTTTAATAATCTATTAAGACAGCTGAGTAATGAGTAAATAATTTAATTTCTAATCCTTCATCTCTATCATGATACATTTATTAACAATACATTTCACTCCCAATTCTTCACAATAAATTTCTACATCTTCAAACTCTGAGCCTGGTTGCATCCAAATATATTCTATCTCTAAAACACTGCACTCTTTGACTATCTGCTTGCTAACTTGAGGTGGCACAACTGTAACCGCTACATTAACCTGCTCTGGTACCTTTGATAAACTATCATAACATCTTGTCCCTTCTATTTTGCTAGCATTAGGATTAATAGGGTAAACTTCAACATTATGATTCTTTAAAAATTTAAATACCTTATAACCATACTTATCTTTGTTGTTTGATGCACCTACTACTGCATAAACTTTCTGTTCTAAAGCAGATTGAAAGCAATCCATATCAAACTCCCTCCTTCCAACAAGTTATTAGCTAGATTTCAAAAAGACTCAAGCTCAAAAATATAACTCCAATAGTAGCTGAAATTTGTAATAATAAAAAATTCTAATTATTACTTTAATTTATTCTTAGTATACTTTATCAATATAAATATTATAATAATTAATAATAAAATATAGTCAAAGATTTTAGCAGAGGTGATAAACAATGAAGTGAAGCTCATTATCTATTATCCCCATAATTTTGGCCCTATTTATCAATCCAGTTTTAGCTGAAAGTTCTCCAAAAAATTCTATAAGCCCAGATGAATTTTATCTATTAGCCAAGATAATTCATGCTGAAGCTAGAGGAGAACCTTTTATTGGGAAAATCGCTGTAGGAGCTGTAGTTATTAATAGAGTTAAAAGCAAAGATTTTCCTAATACTATCTCAGAAGTTATCTATCAACCTTTGGCTTTTACTGCTATTAGTGATGGTCAATTTAAATTAGAACCTGACTTAGAGGCCACTAAGGCTGCTCTTTCAGCTATAAAGGGACTTGACCCTAGCAATGGAGCCCTATTCTATTATAATCCCCTTAAGACTACTTCTCCGTGGATTTATAATAGACCAGTGGTAAATCAAATAGGTAATCACATCTTTGCACAATAAAATATAAAAATTTAAAGAAATTGAATCAAAGGAGAAGTTTAAATAAAATCTATATTTCCTTTGATTCAAAAATAAAATTTTAATATACTAATTCAATCACTAGATTTCCTTGGCTTTAAATAAAAATTTATAGGCCTCCAGACAGTAACTAATTCCAGATATAATCGTCAACGGAAGTGCTATAAATAAAGCAATCTTAAAGATAGAAAAGTCTAAGATATAAGCAGCTGCCGTTACATACAATAAAAAAGTAGCTGATTTTCCAAATTTACTTGGACTAATAATATCATCACTATTAAAATAGACAATAAAAGAGCCAATTAATATAATAATTTCTCTAATTAAAATAACCAATATAACCCATATATGAATAGAATTATTAATTGCTAACACAATAAATACTGAAATCATAGTTAATTTATCTGCTAAAGGATCTAGTAACCTTCCTAAATGAGAGACCTGATTATATTTTCTAGCCACATATCCATCTAATAAATCTGTTAAGCCAGAGATAGTAAATATTATTCCAGCAATCATAAAGTTATTTTCATAATTGCTAAAGAAAAAGATGATGAAAAAAGGCAATAATATAATTCGACTTAAGGTTAAAAGATTAGCCACATTCATATTGTATCCTCCCAAAATCATTTTCCAACAAGATTAAAATTTATTTCGATAACCTTATAATCTTTTAAAATATATTACATTATTATGATAGTCTTATTAAACTAAATATAAATTCTTGATAGTTAATGCTGTTATTTGATTAATAACATTTATCCTAAATTATATTAATAATTTTTACTCTTTAAAAACTCCTATAACTGTTTAGTCCTAAATTGAAGCTTATAATATTTTAATCTTTTGACCTTAACTTATTACTTATCACTCGTTACTTGTCACTGTTATTAAAATTAAAATAACTTAATAGATATTATTCATTTAGTAAGTCCCATATACTAGTTTTTAAAGCAAAAGCAACTATGAATAAAATATTTTTAAGTAAATTATGTACAAAAAATTCATTATATCAGAGAGCTTAATCAACTACTACCTATCAGCAATAGCCAATCACTAACTCCCTGATATAAGGGTCTGTTCTACGATATAATTAAAAATTTAAAGCTTAGTAATATTAATTTTGAGAACTATCCTCATCAATAATAAATTCCCCACCAGTTAATTCACTATTAATACTATTAAGCCTTTTATCAAACTCTATTCTCATAATAATACTCTGATAGCACCCTGGGCATACCAAATTCTTATCAATCAAGTAGGCCCACTCTTCTCCTCCATAATCGCTCTGTAGGTCATAATTTTTTCTAAAAAAAGAGTTAATTTGCTCTCCACACTTATTACATCTTACATGTATTTCAATTAAATTTTGGTTTGTTCCCTTATCACCAGCTAAAAATACCTTCTTTAATTTTGAAAAGAATCCCACTATTATCACCTCTACCTCTTAATACTTAATAGAGAATCGAATAAACTCATCAGTTACTTCTATCCATTCAACCTGACATTCTTCAATTTCAGCACCAGAAGGTCCTTCTTCTAAAAATTCTATCAATTCCTCCAAAGCCTCTTCTTTTCCTTCTGCTACAAGTTCTATCTCTCTACCTTGCACACTACGTATATACCCAGTAATACCTAGCTGAGTAGCCTTCTTATGAGTATTAGCTCTATAACCTACCCCTTGAATCCTTCCCTTAACAACCACTTTTATTGCTTTCAAATCATTATTAGGCATAAATTAAAATTCCCCCTACTATTTAAAAATTAATTATTTTGACAAAGCGATAACTAATATTATATGAAACTATAAAATTATCCTCCTTAATTATCACTTTCGATAAATAACTATATATCCCTTTTTATCGGCAAAAAAATTTATATAATATTATGATTAAAGGATTTTGACCAATGATTTTAGTGAAAAAACAATCTAGACAAACATATTATTAATTCTAAAATTAATTAATCTAACTATACATTATCCACTTATTTTAATATTTATACTCGTTATATTAAAAGAACATAACCTCTAATGATTAAACTCATAATTATAACTGTTTACTCGTTAGTATCTGAATCTCCCTATTGACTTCTATCTTAAAGTTGACTATCAAATAATCTCTATTACTATGATTAAGTTAAGTAGATTAATTTATACATTTAAATTAAATTTTTACAGATAAATATAAGTTATTTTAATTATATAGGTATGTGAACTGAAAATGAAACTTAATGGTGATATTGCGACACTTTTTTGAGTTGATAGTTGATAGTGTATAGTTGAGAGTTGAAAAACTAAGGTCTTATGTCTTAAAGGATTTAATGGTTTTGAACTTAACTATCCACTATCAACTACACACTATACACTAACACGAAAGTGTCTCATTATCTCTATATAGCTAAATAAAAACCAGTTAATCTTTAAAGATTAACTGGTTTTTATTTAATAAGATGATAGCTAAAGATATTTTATAAAAATAGCTTTTACTTTGCTTATTAAATCAATCATTTTTATGATAAATATTTACTCTTTATTATCTAAATAATTTAATTATCCTATCAATTTAGCCAAAGTCTCTTTAACCTTCTCTGGCTTAATAGGCTTTACTATAAAGTCCTTTGCTCCAGCTTCAATAGCTTCTAATACCATAGGCTTTTGACCCATAGCACTACATACTACAATCTTAGCATTTGGATCTACTGCCATAATACCTTTAGTAGCCTCAATACCATCCATACCAGGCATAGTGATATCCATAGTTACTAAATCAGGCTTTAATTCTTTATATTTTTGAATTGCCACCTCACCATTTTCTGCAGTTCCTACTACTTCATAACCATTCTCCTCAACTATCTTAGCAAGCATCGTTCTCATAAAGTTCGCATCATCAGTAATTAATATTTTCTTTCCCATATTTATCCCTCCTAAAATCCTCTACACATAATATAGTTATTATATTCTAAATTGTACAAGTTAGTTTACTTAATTATTTTTGGATAGCCATATATATTTTATTACACCTAATTGAAAAAATCAAGATTATAAATAGATTTAATCAATAATCATCCTTTTTTAGCCCTCTTTAGCAGTTAGATACTCTTCTACAATCCTTAAATAATCTAAAAAAATTAAGCCTCTACTCCCTATCTGATAACCATCTTGTACAATCCTCTTATAAGGAATACTCTTACGTCCTCCAGCTAACATCTTAGTCCAATATTCGTCTAATAACTCAAAAGGAAGATAATAACTCTCATTTAAATTTGTAAAATAAATAATTAAAAAACCTACACCACCGTTTTCAACCCAATTCTTTAGAAAATAATATTGATGTTCTTTAACATTACTTAAATCTAACCTAGTATCAATATTTGTCTCTTTAGCATCGAAAGCAATTGGTACTCCTTTAAATACACCAATATAATCAACTGTAGACTTCTTCTCGTAAAAACCATTCTTAATCTTACCTGTCCTTGAATCAATATTTAAGACTTTAACCGGAGTAGGTATCTTCTGAATAACTCCCATCTGCTGTAGTGAATATTGTTGGTTAGATTCTTCAATCATATCCTCCAATAACTGCCCACGACCACCATAATACACCTATAATATCCTCCTTAATAAATGAGCTACTACTCTAACACTAAACCAGATAACTGCTACTACCACTAATAATTTAACTACTCTATCCCAAAACTTCATCAAACCTGAAATTATAAAACCATATAAAGACTGTCTCCTACCACTACGAATATACAAAAATATCACACCAATAGCTATAACAGTTGCTCCAATCAATAGTTTAATCAGTTCTTCATTCATTATCTCACCTCTTAATCTTACTTCTATAAATGATAGCTATCTCCTTGCTACAATGAAGATATCCATTTAATAAATTATAACTAATTAATAAATTATAACTAACAAATAATAAACTCAACAACTTTAGAGTAAAACCTAATGGAGATATTGCGACACTTTTAAAATTAGCGTGAGTGGGTGTGTGAGTGTGAGTAAATCCCAATAAAAAGAGACTTTACACACACTCACACTCGACACGACGTGTCGCAATCTGTCTCTATAACGACAGATTTAAATTTCACCCCAAAGTTGAACACTGGTAACAAACAAGGGGCAAGTAGTAATTAATTATCCTAATCTTATATTATTCGTAATTAATGATAACTATGTTATTTTTTGTCAATTCACTTGATGACGTAAGTAAGTAAATCTTCTTATTATTAACATCTAAATCTAGATGATGTATATAATTCTTTAAAGATATTTTATCTATAAGGCTATTATCTTTAGTAGAGAAAATATAAATACTCTTATCATCACAAACTACAAATAATAAACTATTCTTATTATCTAGTACAAAATCTCTGGGATACGCCCCCGTACTAAAAGTCTTTTCAAAATTTGAATTAAAATCTCTATCTATGCTAATAGCCTTAACATAATCAGGATATTCACTAATTGTATAAAGCAAATCCTCTTTTCCAAATTTAGATAGAATTAATTTGTCAATAGATAAGATACCTAAATCACTAATAGGATGAGATAGATCATCTAAAGAATAAATTAGAACATCACCGAGACTATCATCTATTAGTAAATAGTCTTCTCTTATGAAACTAATTCGGTCTCCAGAAAGCAGCCTACCTTGTCTACTTAGCTTAAACCTATCTTCTATCTTCTTCTGCTTAATATCTAATTTTAAAAGATTGTATTCTCCTTTAATACTCAAATAAGCATAGTTTTCATTGATAGCTATATCTAGTATCTTCTCGTCAATATTATATTTATATATTTGCCAAGTTAATAAATCAATCTGTAGTAATTCTTTAGTACCTGGAGAAAAAGAGAGAATGAATCTATTATCTTCACTTAACATTAGCTTATGGGGCATAATATCCAATTGAACCCTCTTGATTATCTCTTCTCTTTCACTATCTAAGACTAATAATTGCTTTTTACTCTTGTCACTGATATAAATCCTAGACCTGACAGGATCCTTTACAATATCCACCAAATTATCTTCGATTGGAATCTCTTTAGTACCTTTTGACCAAGTTTCAATTATTCTATCATTACTTAAAGAGAAATAACCTAATCGATTAATCACCATGATTTGATAAGTATAATGCTGATTAGCTTCTACTTCATGATCAATATAAGAAGTCGAGTAGGAATCATCTATTTCAGCTATAACCTTTAAGTTATTGTCTATATAGAGATTATTACTTCTTAAGATTTTATAAGCATAGAAATCATTTTTGGTATAACTTGACCAACTAATTTTAACACCTGATTCTATAGACTTATTCTCTGCTTCTTTTAGAAAAACCTTCTGGGGATAATTCCCTCTAACTGCAAAAGGAAATTTATAGCTAAGCTCTTGATCCTTATTATCGGTTATGATTACATTAATGTAGTAATCACCTGGTATCTGTGGTGTTAAATAAGTAATCTTATTTTCATCTTGAGATATTATCTCTCCTCCATTACTAGACCATTTATAGAGTAAATTCTGATCAAAACCTTCAACTAACAGATCTTCAGCCAACTTAACAGTAAATTCTACTTTGGTATTTCCTATAAAATAGCCCGCCTTATTATAAAATTGAGATCCAATTAAAAAATCATCTATTACTAATTCATCTTTACATCCTGTTAAGATTAACATAATTATAATTAATAAAAATATAAGCTTATCTCTACTTAGCAATTCCATTAACTCTACCTACTCCTATCAGTAATTTTGGTTATTTTAATATCTTAACTTTGCTTAATGTAGATGTATTTGGTTAATAGTTATATTGTGACACTTTCGTGTCGGAAACCAGGAATCTGGAATCAGTATAGTTTACAGTTTCCTGATAACTGATTCCAGATTCCTAAAAGTGTCGCTTTATGTCTATATTATATCAGTTTTATTGCTAATATAATAGATTATTTTAAATTCTATATTAATTTTTATCCAAAGTTATTACCTACCTTCATAAACACTTTCAGGATCAATATGTACAAGTACCTCTTCAACATTTGGATGTAGCTCTTTAATCTTATCTCTAACTTTAACAGCCACCTTATGACCTTCTACAACAGTTAAATTATCATCTACTACTACCTCTAAATCTACAAAAAATCGTGGACCATAAGACCTTAATTTAATATCACCAACATCAATAATATTTGCTAGTTCCTTAACTTGGGATTTGATCTCTTCCATCTTTTCTCTGTTAGGAACGGCATCCATCAATTCATCGATAGCATCCATCAATACTTCAAAACCCAACTTGATAATAAATACAGCCACTACTACTCCAGCTAAAGGGTCTAAGATTGGATAACCGATAATAGCTCCACCTGCCCCAATTAAAGCTGCTATCGAAGAGAAGGCATCTGATCTATGGTGATGAGCATCAGCCATAATAGCCTTACTATTAATCTCTTTACCTATTGTTATAGTATATCTATACAGCAACTCTTTAGCTATTATAGAAAGTACAGCCACCCACAAGACCATCTTACCTGGAATAGCGATCTCTCCTGAGAAGATATTCTCTAATGTCCCTTTAGCTAACCCAAAACCTGTCAAAATTAAAATAATACCCAATATCTTTGTTCCAATGGATTCAGCTTTCCCATGGCCATAAGGATGCTCTTTATCTGGCGGAAGCTCAGAAATCTTCATACTAAACATTACTACCAGTGTAGAAGCAATATCAGATACTGAATGAAAGCCATCAGCTACTAAAGCTTTACTTTTAAATATAAAACCTACTATAATTTTAACAATTGATAGAATTATATTTACTACCAGACCAACAATGCTTACTTTCTTACTTAAATAATACCTATTATCATATTCCATCACTTCACCCCATTGAATGGAATTAAAATTAGCCAAATCTGAAGAAGATATATTTATCAAAATCAAATATATCTTGTTCATTAACCCCAAATCTTATACTAAAAGAATACTTGATAGTAGTCTATAACAATAAAATTAAAGACTATATATAAACTTCCTATTTAATCTTTAAGATATCATACTTTAATTTTTTTATCAATAACTTAATCTCTTTTCTCTATTATTAAGGATCTTCCACGACTTTTGTGAAAAATTCGATTGATAACTAATAATGAAATATAAGAAATCGGTTATCAGGAATCTGGAATCAGCATAATTCACAGCTTTCTGACTCCTGATTCCAGATTCTTAAAATTATATCTGTAACTATAATTAGTGTTAATCACAAAGTTGGTTGTTGAACCATTATTAAAATTAAATTTATATCAGTTAATTTTATAGATATATTTATAATTTTAGAACTATTAATAATTATATTTTTTATAATTATTAATAGTTCTTTTGTATATTAAAATCCAACTGATACAATATATATAGATATCCAAGTCTAAAATGAAATAAATCAAAACCTTTCATACCTCACTCTAACTCTCTCCTACCTTAGGAGAGAGGACTAAAGCATCTTTTATTCCCCTCTCCTGATATGAGGAGAG
>Ga0163226_1000027_pt1 | contig 30274 bp, 23 predicted proteins | sample MSEWel2016_07_13_2_FD_113144 | JGI IMG/M metagenome (GOLD analysis project Ga0163226, IMG submission 113144) | Subsurface microbial communities from deep shales in West Virginia, USA - MSEEL Well Study Marcellus 5H_2016_07_13 ...
ATGTGACACTTTTTATAATGGTAAATTTACTAGCCACAGGTTTCAACCTGTGGTGATAATGACATGTTACACTACGGGTTAAAACCCGTAGCTAAAACTTAAAGTGTCCCAATATATCCATTAAGTTTCATTTTGAATTCACATACCTATATAAAATGAAAATATAATAAGAACAGAATAAATTAGAAGCAACTAATATGAATTGTACAAGAATAGAAGTTAAATTTTAAATTAGGATTAAGTTGTTTAATTTAATCACACAATAAAATTCCAAATATTTATATTTAGTAGTATTTTAAATTTGACTGGTTATCTTAATGGCATTTTTGTGTAAGTTATACGTTATATTTATGTAATTTATTTGTAAATAAAGTTTACATATGGTTAAATATCACTGAAAAAACCTATTAAAAATTCAAAAATACTTGACACAATTCTGTTTCGGGTGTATAATTAACACAAATTTAACATATAGTTCACATGAAGCTGTAAAATAAGAGAGGTGATATATTTGCAATGATTAGTAATAAGGATTTAGGAAAGAAGATTAGAGAGAAGAGAAAACAAAGAGGTCTAAATTTGAGCCAGCTTGCTGAAAGGATAGGATATACATCAAGTTTTCTAAGTCAAGTAGAGAGAGGAATTGCAGATCCATCGATTACATCTTTACGAAAGATTGCTGAGGCCTTTGAAGTCCCTATCTTTTATTTTATGCTAGATAAGGTTGAATATAACCCTGTGGTGAAAAGATGTGATAGAAAGTCATTGATGTTTCCAGGATCAAATCTAACCTTTGAACTTCTTTCACCAGATTTGAAAAGGAATATAGAGATGATCTCGGCTAGATTAGAGCCTGGGGCAGTTACTTGTGAGGAACCTTTAACTCATCATGGGGAGGAGTGTACCTTGGTTATTCAAGGAAGTATGGAGATTCAAATTGGAGAAGAGGTCTATAATTTAGAAGAGGGAGATACTATCTATTATTTTGCCAGTATTCCCCATAAGATAACCAGTACTGGAGAAGAGGACCTTATCTTTGTTTCTGCAATTACTCCACCTGACTTCTAGTATTGGCAATGACTTCTATAAGGAGGGGTGAATAGCTTGTTATTAAAGAATGCCAAGGTTGTAATTGCTGACAAGATCAAAGAGGGTGATGTTAGAATAGAAGGGGAGAAGATTAAAGAGATAGCTAAAGTTTTAAGTCCTAAGCAAGATGAAGAGGTGATTGATCTTGCTGGAAAACTGCTACTACCGGGATTGATTGATAGCCATGTTCATTTCAGCCTCCACTCTCGTGGAACAGTAACTATCGATGACTTTTATAGTGGTGGAGTTTCAGCTGCTTTTGGTGGTGTGACTACCATAATAGACTACGCCGATCAAGTTGATAACTCCTTGATTAAAGGTTTAGTAAAGAGGAAATTGGAGGCTAGAGATAGTGTAATAGATTACAATCTCCATTTATGTGTAGATAATAATTTGAGTTCAGAAAGATATCTTAAAGATTTTTATCGTTTAAGGGAGAATGGTATTTCCAGTTTGAAAGCCTTTACCACTTATTCAGATATTTATATGCTTAATAATAAGAAATGGACTGCTTTATTTAAAGCAGCTAAACAAGCAGAAATGTTAGTAACAGTTCATGCTGAAAATGATCAGATTATTCAAGATAATATCCTGAAATACCGAGCTAAAAAGCAATTAGGAGTAGAATATCACCCAGATATTCGTTCTAGTGTTGCTGAAGCAGAGGCTATTAGTGAATTATGTCAGTTACTTAAACACTTAGAAATGTCCTTGTACATAGTTCATCTCTCTTCACAAAAAGGTTATCAGCAGATACTAAAGGCAAGAGAGCAGGGGGTAGATATTTATGCTGAAACTGCTCCTCATTATCTACTGTTAACTCGCCAATTGTTAGAAGGTGAAGGGGGAAGGTTGAACTTGATGAGTCCTCCTTTAAGGGAGAAGGAAGACAATCGGGTATTATGGAATGGAGTAGCAGAAGGTGAAATAGATGTAATAGCAACAGATCATTGTGCCTTTAGTGTCGAGCAGAAGAAAGCAGGGGGCAATTCCCTTGATATCCTACCAGGAATTCCTGGGGTAGAGACGATGCTACCTTTGATTTATACTTATGGTGTTAAAGTAGGTAAAATTTCTTTAACTAAAATGGTTGAATTGCTTTCAACAAATCCAGCTAAAATCTTTGGTCTTTACTCTCAAAAGGGGAGTATAGAGGTTGGCAAGGATGCTGATTTGGTGGTCTTTGATCCAGATTTAGAGGTTCAACTACAGGGTGATAGGCTACATTCTAAGGCTGGCTATACCAGTTTTGAAGGGATAAAGGTCAAGGGGATGCCTGTAATGACGATTTTAAGAGGGAAGAAGATAGTTGCTGAGGGTAAGTTTTTGGGAAAAAGAGGTTATGGGAAATTTATTAAGGCTGATAAGTCAGTAGTATATAGATAAACAACTTTAGAATGAAACAATAGAAAGATAGTGCGATACTTTCGTGTCGAGTGTGAGTGAGTAGTTTGAGTGTGTGTGAAGTGCCTTTCTATTGAATTTCACTCACACTCCCACACCAACTTACACTTATAAAAAGTGTCGCAATATCCCCATTAAGTTTCATTTTGAATTCACATACCTATATTAAAACAAGCTAAGAAAACAGTATAAACTCTAGGAGGGATTAAATTGGAAAATAATCAAGCTTTAAGTCAACCGTTATATGGTTTGGAGGATAGACCGTCAACTTGGGAGACGTTTTTATTAGGCTTTCAGCATATGCTAGCAATGTTTGTAGGAGTAATTACTCCACCGTTAATAATTGCAGGGGTATTAGGATTGAATGTAGCAGAGACTGGATTTTTTGTCAGTATGGCGTTAGTAGCTTCTGGAATTACAACTTATATTCAATGTAGGAAGGTTGGTCCAGTAGGGTCTGGACTGCTGGGAGTACAAGGAACGAGCTTTACCTTTGTACCGATGGCGATTGGGGCAGCAAAAACTGGAGGGATGCCTTTGGTTTTAGGGATGTCCTTAATAGCTGCCCCTGTAGAGATCGTCTTAAGTTACTTTATCAAGCAGACTAAAAGGTTCTTTCCACCGATAGTAACAGGAACTGTGGTTATGCTAATTGGCTTAAGTTTGGTTCAAGTAGGTATTACGGATTTTGGTGGTGGGGTTGGAGCTAAGAACTTTGGTGGTTTGCAGAATCTATTTTTGGGATCGTTGGTTTTAGTTATGATTATCATTGCTAATCGTTATGGAAAAGGGATGATGAAGGTTGGTTCTATTGCCATTGGATTGATTGTTGGTTATGTAGTAGCTATCTTGATGGGGTTGATCGATTTTACTCCAGTAGCAGAAGCAGGATGGTTTACCCTTCCAGTGCCCTTTAAGTATGGATTCTCCTTTGATTTGATGCATTTATTACCTTGGTTGATTGGATATCTAATCACTACTATTGAATCGATTGGAGATTTAACTGCTGTGGCTGAGGTTTCTGGAGAGAGAGTAGATACAGAAACTCATATAGAGCGTTTAAGTGGAGGAATTTTAGCCGATGGAGTGGGAAGTGTAATTGCAGCTATCTTCAACTCCTTGCCAAATACTACTTTTAGTCAGAACACTGGTGTGATTCAATTGACTAAAGTAGGAAGTAGAGTAGTTGGTTATGCTGCAGCAGGAATCTTATTGGTTTTAGGGCTAGTTCCTAAATTTGCTGCTATTGTCAGTGTTATGCCTAATTCAGTTTTGGGAGGAGCAACGATAGCTATGTTTGGAATGATAGCTACTTCAGGAATTAAGATAGTTACTAAAGGTGGATTAACTGATAGGAAGTTATTTATCTTAGCACTTTCTTTGGCCTTTGGTTTAGGGGTAACGATGAAGCCTAGTGTAGTAGCTCAATTACCACAATGGTTGTCTGCTATCTTATCTTCAGGAATTACTGTAGGTGCAATTATTTCAATTGCTTTACACTTAATCTTGCCAGAAGATGAAGTGGTAGAAAATGTAGATAATATAGATAATATAGATGAGGAAGTAGCAGTATAATATATTAATGTATAATTGACAGTTGATAGTTGATAGTTAAAAAGCTAAAATCGAAAAATATAGAATAATTGATATATAAGACATGAAAAAGAATTTGAATATTTAGCCACGAATTAACACAGATGAAACACGGATAAAAGATTAATGAAAAGGTAATAATTATTTGATTTTAACCCGTGAAAACCTGTGAATATCTGTGGCAAAATCATTCTTATTTTATCTTTAAATTTGAAATTAATTTAATAATTTCTAACATGAAATCTTTATCGGTTTCTATATATAATCAAATTATAAAGGTTTTAAATTTGATCTTGGTTTTAACTGTACATTATACACTGTACACTATCAACTAGATAAGGAGGAAGAGCTATGGCTGAAGGTATAAGTTTAGTAATTAATGGAGAAGAGGTAAAGGTTAGAAATGAGGAAGGCTCTTTAACTCTGCTAACTTTTTTAAGAGAGAAATTAGGATTCTTAGGAGCAAAAAATGGCTGTAATCAGGGGCATTGCGGTACCTGCACAGTAATCATTAATGGTAGAGCCCAAAAATCATGTGTCTGGAAATTATCAAGATTAAATGAAAGTAAGATAGAAACCATTGAAAATTTAAGTAAAGGTGGTAGTTTACACCCTTTACAGCTTGCTTTTATGGAGACGGGTGCTATCCAATGTGGTTTCTGTACTCCAGGAATGATTATGTCAGCCAAAGCTTTATTAGATAAGAATAAGCAACCTTCTGCTCAAGAGATCAAGAAGGCTTTAAAGACAAATATCTGTCGGTGTACAGGATATCAGAAGATTATTGAAGCTGTTCAATTGGCAGCTAGTTATTTAAAGGAAGGAAAAGAATTTACTATAGCTAAGAGTAAAGAGCTGTTAGCTACTAAGGAGATTCGTAATGATGCCTTAGAGAAGGTAACTGGTAAACCAATTTATGTAGATGATTTATCCCGTGAAGGAATGTTATATGGAAAGTTACATTTAAGTAGTGAGCCCCATGCTGAGATAATAGAGATCGGTACTAGTAAGGCAGAGAAAATCTCTGGAGTTATAAAGGTCTTAACTGCTGAGGATATTCTAGGTGAAAAGGATTTTGGTTTAATTATCAATCACCAACCAGTCTTGGCTTATGATAAGGTCCGTTATATCGGTGATCCCATAGCTTTGGTGATAGCAGAGAGTCAAGAGGTTGCAGCTAAAGGGGTTGAGGCGATAGAGGTTAAATATAAGCAGCTACCTACTTATTATAGTCCAGCAGAAGCTTTAGCAGAGGATGCTGTTGATATCCATCAAGATGGTAATATTCTAACTGATATTAAGCTACGTAAGGGTAATTATGAGGATCCCTTTGCTGAAGCTGATGTGATAATTGAAGATACTTATCATACCCCTTTTACAGAGCATGCTTATTTAGAGCCAGAAGGGTGCTTGGCAGAGTATAAGGATGGTAGAATTATAGTCTGGACCCCTAGTCAAGACTCTTATGAGTATCGGAGTACAATTGCAACTAGTTTAAATCTTCCTGAAGAGAAAGTTAGGGTAATTACTACTTGTACTGGGGGAGCTTTTGGTGGACGTGAAGAGCCGACTGTTCAAGTACATACAGCTTTAGCAGCTCTGCTTTTAAAAAGACCAGTTAAGATGGTTCTAACTAGAGAGGAATCAATTCGTATCTCCACTAAACGCCATGCTGCTTATCTCCATTATAAGACAGGGGCAACTAAAGCTGGGAAATTGGTAGGAGCTGAGGTTGAGATTTATACTGATACTGGAGCTTATGCTTCGGCTGGTCAGCCAGTAGCAGGAAGGGCAACTTCCTTTGCTCTGGGGCCATATCAAGTAGCAAATGCTAAGGTTGATGTCAAGGCAGTCTATACCAATAACCTGCCAGGGGGAGCCTTTAGAGGCTTTGGAGCTCCACAGGTCTGCTTTGCTGCTGAGATACAGATGGATCGTCTGGCTGAAAAGCTAGGAATTGATCCTATTGAGCTTAGGTTGAAGAATGCTTTAGAAGATGGGAGAGATACTCTGACTGGTGAGGTTGTAGCAGGTGGAATTGGCTTTAAAGATTGCTTAATTAAGTTAGAAGAAGCAATAGACAAAGAGGAAGAAATTATAAATACTGATAATAAGAAAAGAGCTTGGGGAATAGCCGCAGCTTATAAGAATGTAGGTTTGGGTACTGGGCTAGAAGAAGAGACTGAGGCTAGAATAGAGTTGAATTTAGATGGAAGCTTTACTTTATATGTAGGGTGCATCGATTCTGGGCAGGGCTCTGATACAGCAATGGCACAGATAGCTGCTACAGCTTTGGGGATTGATTATCGAGAGATCAAGGTCTTGGCAGGTGATACAGAACTGACCCCTGATATTGGAGTAACTACTGGTTCAAGGATGGTCTTTCTATCTGGAAATGCTGTTAAAGGTGCTGCAGAAGGATTAAAAGCTAAAATCTTAAAAGCGGCAGTAGAACTTAGTGGGATCGCTATAGGTGGCTTATATATAGAAGGTGGAGAAGTTAAGGATAAGGATACTGAGGACTTAGTAATCAGCTTGGCTGATATTGCTAATAAAGATATTCAATTATCTGTCTCTTATAAGTATATCCCTCCTAGAACTGCACCACTTGCTAAGGATGCTATCCCTGCTACACCAACTGCAGGTTGGGATAAGCTACACTTTGCTTATTGCTATGCTGCCCATGGTGCTTTAGTAGAATGGGATCAAGCTAGTAATGAAGTGAAAGTTTTAAAGATAATTGCAGCCCATGATTTAGGAAAGACGATCAATCTCAAGAGTGTCGAAGGGCAGATAGAAGGGGGAGTAGCTATGGGTTTAGGTTATGCTCTTAGTGAAGACTTTTACCTTCAAGATGGCAGGTTAGTCCAAGATAATCTCTTCAAGCTAAAGCTACCTAAAACAACAGATATGCCAGAGGTCAAGAGTATTTTGATAGAGGAGAATCATCCTGATGGACCCTATGGTGCTAAAGGAATGTCTGAGTTACCAGTAGCTCCAGTGGCACCAGCAGTTGTCAATGCATTGTATCGCTTAACAGGGAAGAGATTGACTAAAATACCAATTGATATAAAGCAAAGCTTTATATCAATAGTTGACAGTGAACAGTGAACAGTTGACAGTTAAAACCTAAAATTTACTATATATAGATTGAATTAAAGTTCTTTATAAGAAAAGAGAATATTTAGACACAGGCTTACGCAGATAAAAGAAGATTAAAAAATAAAGAATTAAATAATTAAATAATTAAAGTTTTTAAGTCGGTTCTTAGTCAGATTTTAGTCTTTGTCAAAATTTTTTCATTTATATCTTCTTTTATGAAACTTATTAGTTCAACATATATATTTGTAACTGATTTTTATAAAGAGATTTAAGGTCTAATGATTTTGAATTTAACTGTACACTTTAAACCGTAAACTGTCAACTGAATTAATGTAGAGGGAGGAAGAATTATGGTTGATATAGGAATTGAACTATTAAATATGGAGTTGAAGAACCCAGTAATGCCTGCAGCAGGACCACCAGTTAAAGATGCCAAAGCAGCTCGTTTGGCTGTAAAGGGGAGAGCAGGAGCAATTGTAACCAAGACTATTTCTGTTAAAGGTGCAAAAGTCTCTCGTCCCTGCATTGCTAAGATAGAAGGAGGGATGTTGAACTCTGAACTCTGGTCGGAGCTGGAACCAAAGACTTGGTTAACAGAGGAGTATCCTCAGATCAAAGAGTTGGGCTTGCCTGTAATTGTAGGCTTAGGTTATTCGGCTGAGGAGATCAAGACGTTAGCTCCTCAAGTGGCAGAGTTTGCCGATTGTTTAGAACTAACTACTCATTATCTAGGTGGTGATACTACGCCAGTAGTTGAGGCGATCAAGGCAGCTAAAAGCTCTGTAGATTTGCCAGTATTGGTCAAGTTAAGCCCACAGGATAATATACCTAAGTTTGCCCAAGCTGCTGAAATGGCTGGTGCCGATGGAATTGTTCTGATTAATTCCTTTGGACCTTGCTTAGATATAGATATCAACAGTGGTAAAGCTTTATTGGGTAATAACTCTGGTTATGGCTGGTTATCTGGTCGAGCTATCTTTCCTTTGGCATTGCGATGTGTCTTTGAAGCTGCTCAAGCGGTAGAGATTCCAATCATTGGAGTGGGTGGGATATCTACAGGAGAAGATGCTATTAAGATGATGATGGCAGGTGCTTCAGCAGTCCAAATCTGTACAGCTGCTATGGTCAAAGGAGCTGATATCTATGGGAGAGTTGCCCAAGAGATGGCAGACTTTCTTGAAGAAAAAGGATATGGTTCTTTGGCTGAGATTAAAGGATTAGCACTAACAGAGATAAAGGCAGAGAAAAATTTTAAAAAAGAAGAACCTTATATTAGTGGTGATTGTTGTCAGTGTAATATCTGTGTTAAGGTCTGCCCTTATGATGCGTTGGTTCTTGATGATAAGTTAGAGATAGATTCAGATAAATGTTTTGGTTGTGGTTTCTGTGTGACTAGCTGTCCAACAGAGGCTTTGAAATGGTCTAGGAGGTGAAGAAATGGCTAAAAAGTTAATTAAGAATGCTGAGACAGTAATTACTATGGATGATCAGAGAAGAGAGTTGAATAATTGTTCGATTTTAATTGAGGATAAAGTAATTAAAGCTATTGGAAGTAATCTAGAAGTAAAGGAAGAAGAGGTAGATGAAGTGATAGATGGAGCAGGAATGTGGATCTTTCCTGGATTGATTAATACCCATCATCATTTCTATCAGACACTAACCCGTGCTATTTTGAAGGTGCAGAATGTGGAGTTATTCTCATGGTTAAAGAACCTCTATCCCTTATGGGCAAGTTTAACGGCTGATGCTGTTTATACTGGTACTTTAATTGCTTTAGGAGAGCTATTAAAGACAGGTTGTACTACCAGTGTTGATCATCATTATGTTTTTCCTAAGGATGCAAGTGGGAAGCTAATAGATGAACAAATCAGAGCTGCTCACAAGATTGGAGCTAGATTTCATCCTTGCCGAGGTAGTATGTCCTTAAGTGAGAAGGATGGTGGATTACCACCAGATTCAGTAGTCCAGAGTGATGAAGAAATTCTAAAGGATAGTCAGAGATTGATTGAAGATTATCATGACGCTAACTCTCAGTCGATGTGCCAAATTGTGTTAGCACCTTGCTCTCCTTTTTCAGTAACCCCAAATTTGATGAAAGAGACCGTTAAACTGGCTAGAGAATACGGAGTACAATGCCATACCCATCTAGCAGAGACTCGTGATGAAAACGAGTTCTGTCTAAGTAAATTTGGGATGCGTCCGCTAGAGCTGATGGAGAGTGTTGGTTGGCTTGGTGAGGATATCTGGTTTGCCCATGGGGTTCACTTCTCTGATCAGGAGCTGAAGATATTAAAGAGTACTGGTACAGGGGTAGCCCATTGTCCAGTCTCTAACCAGAAATTAGCCTCAGGAGTAGCTAGGATTCCAGAGATGATGAAGCAAGGAATCAAAGTAGGTTTGGCTGTCGATGGGAGTGCTAGTAATGACTCTTCTGATATGATTGGTGAGTTGAAGGCTGCCTTTTTATTGCATCGGGTAACAAGTGGGATTGATGCTATCTCCTGCCGACAGGTCTTGGAACTAGCCACCCGAGGTAGTGCTAAAATCTTAGGAAGAGAGGATATTGGTTCTTTAGCAGTAGGTAAATCAGCTGATCTATTTATGGTGAATAAGAATAGATTAGAATTTGCAGGTTGTTTTGATCCAGTAACTGCTTTAGTTACCTGTGGCAATGACCATCGAGTTGATCTGACTATGGTCAATGGTCAGGTGGTAGTTAAGAATGGTAAACTGTTGAATATAGATGAGAATAAGTTAGTGGCTAAAGCAAATCAAGTAGCGAAGGAGATAGTAGGGATATGAAGTTGACAGTGGTTTACATGAATAGTCTTGTTCTTTAGACTTGTAGAGATAGTGTACAGTTGACAGTTAAGGTCTTTAAAAACGAAAAAAATTATTGTTTGAATGAAGCAAGAATTGAATTAGAATTTAGATTATAGCAAAGTTTTAATTAGAGAATTCAATAATTGATAACATCTATTATTTTGATTGCTGAGAGAGTTGAATTTCTTTCTAGACTTTTTGGTTACTTTTGTGGCAATGATAAAAGTAACACGGGAAAAAGCTGATAAGCTTTCCCGTAATTGTTTTAATAAATGAAAGTTTTTGACTATGATTATAATTTGATAGCAAGTATTAAAATTCAACTAGTACAACAGGTTAATTTTAAATTATACATTATAAATTCTAAAAAACGGGAGGTGTTCTTTTGAAACTAATTGAGAACGGTCCAATCATTACCTTAAACCAAGATCAGATAATTACTGATGGTGGAGTAGTTATAGCAGGAAAGCTAATTAAAGATATTGGTAAATCTCAAGAACTTAAAGAAAAGTATGGCTCAGAGATTACAGAAGTTATTGATGCTAGTGGAAAGATTGTCTTACCAGGAATGATCAATACTCATATGCATTTATATAGTACCTTTGCTCGAGGGATGGCTTTGGAAGGGGATCCTCCGCAGAACTTTATTGAAATCTTAGAGAAGTTATGGTGGAAACTAGATAAGGCTTTGGATTTGGAGGATGTTTATTATAGTGCTTTATTGGCTAGCATTGAAGCGATTAAAAATGGGACCACTACAATCTTTGACCATCATGCTAGTCCCAATGCTATTGCAGGCTCTTTAGATATGATTGCTAAAGCTGTTAATGAAGTTGGAATTAGAGCAAATTTGGCTTATGAAGTTTCAGACCGTGATGGTAGAGAGGTTAGAGAAGCGGGAATTTTAGAGAATGAACGCTTTATCAGACTCTGTAAGCAACAGCAACATGAGCTGTTAACGGCATCCTTTGGTTTACATGCTTCCTTTACCTTGGAGAATGAGACATTGGAAAAGGTCAGTCGACTGACTAAAGAGTTGGATACAGGGGTTCATATCCATCTCGCCGAGGGATTGGCAGATCAAGAGGATTCGATAAAAAAGTATGATCTAAGAGTAGTTGAACGCTTAGCAGAGTATGGTCTCTGTAATGATAAGATGTTAGCGGCACATGGAGTTCATTTAAGCCCAAAGGAAGTTGAAATCTTGGCTAAAAGTAATGCCAGCTTAATTCATAATCCAGAGTCTAACATGTCAAATGCTGTGGGCTATACACCGATAGTTGAGATGTTAAAGAAAGGGTTGACAGTGGGCTTAGGAACAGATGGCTATACTACCGACAATTTTGAATCGATTAAGGTTGCTAACTTATTCCATAAGCATCAATTGCAGAATCCATCAATCGCAGGAGTAGAGGTGCCTCAGATGGTCTTTGAAAATAATCGTCAGATTGCAGCTAAATATCTTAAGTATCCAGTGGGGAGCTTGAAAGAAGGAAGTTATGCTGATTTGATTATAGTCGATTATCAGCCAACTACCCCGATAACAGAAGAAAATTACTATTATCATCTGTTGTTTGGCATCTCTGGTGGAATGGTAGAGTTGACAATGGTCAATGGTCAAATAGTGATGCAGGATAGAGAGATAGTAGGTGTTGATTTGCAGAAGGTCTATGAAGAAGGTAGGAGTAGAGCTCAAAGGTTATGGTCAAGGCTTTGAGTTGAGAAGGAGATGATTGCGATGGAATATTATAGTCCTAAAAATAGTACCGAACTTTTTAAACTATTAGCAGAAATGGATCAGCCAACTTTTTTGGCTGGAGGTACAGATTTACTGGTTAGATATTATAATAAGCTAGATTTGTTGGAGAAGGTAGTTGACCTTTCTAAGGTTAAAGATTTTGGTGGAATTAAACAAGAAGGTGACCAGATTCATATTGGGGCATTGACGACCCATCAAGAGATAGAAGATTCAGTGATTTTAGAGAAGATTCTTCCTGCTTTGCAAGAGGCAGCAGCAGAGATTGGTTCACCTCAGATTCGACATCGAGGAACTATCGGTGGAAATATTGCCAATGCTTCACCAGCAGCCGATTTGGTACCAGTCTTAACGGCTGTAGATGCTAAAGTCGAATTGAGTGGAGCTGATGTTAAGAGAGTAGTAGGATTAGATGATTTTCTGTTAGGACCAGGTCAGACACTATTAAAGGAGCAGGAAGTACTTACAGATATTTTCTTCTCTGCTCCTCAAAATGATGAGGTAGTTGTCTTCCAAAAGCTTGGTAAAAGAAGAGCATTATCGATCTCAGTGGTCAATTTAGCTTTATTATTAAAGGTTAATCAAGAGAATTCTGAGATTGTTGATATAAAGATATATTTGGGGTCAGTAGGACCTAAGGTACTTAGAGCAAGAAGTGTTGAAGAATCTTTAATAGGAAAGAAGATTAATTTGAAACTTATACTAGAAGGAGCTAAACAAGTAGAGAATGATATCAGTCCCATTGATGATATTCGTTCTACAGGGGAGTATCGTTCTCAAGTAGCTCAAGAGTTGTTTGTTAGAGGTATGAAAGAAGCTTTAGCTAGGTTGGAGGTGGATGTAGATGGGCTTAGTTGATATCGAAGTAAAAGTAAATGGAGAAGAGTTTAAGTTAGAAGTAGCGGCTAATTTGAGGTTGGTTGATTTACTAAGAGATAAGTTAGGGTTGATTGGAACCAAAGAAGGCTGTGGTGAAGGTGAGTGTGGTGCTTGTACTGTGATTATCGATGGAGAGACAGCTAACTCCTGTTTAGTGTTGGCTGCTCAAGTGGATGGTAGAGAGATTACTACTATTGAAGCTTTGGGAAATGAAGATAAGCTTCATCCTCTACAGCAGTCTTTTATTGATAATGGTGCGGTGCAATGTGGGTTTTGTACCCCTGGGATGATCTTATCTGCTAAGAACCTATTGGATCATAATCCACAGCCCAGTGAGGAAGAGATTAAGCGGGGACTTTCAGGAAATATCTGTCGTTGTACAGGATATACCAAGATAATCAAGGCAGTACAGGATGTTGCTCAAGGAGGTGATATTGATGGGAACTAGATCAGTTGGGAAGAAGGTAGCCAAAGTTGATGTGATCGATAAGGTTCTTGGCAAGGCTGTCTTTGCTACAGACTATTATTCTGATGATATGTTATATATCAAAGCTGTTAGGGCTTCCCATCCTCATGCTCTAATTAAAGAGATTGATGTTTCTAAAGCCAAAGAGTTAGAGGGTGTAGAGCTGATAGTAACAGCTAAAGAATTAGCTGAATTGAATAATTTTGGTCTAATAATCAAAGACCAAGAGGTTTTGGTTAGAGAGAAGACCAGAAGTATGGGCGATGTTATCGCCTTGATTGCTGCTAAAAGTGAAGAGTTAGCAAGACAAGCAGAACGATTGATAGAGATTACCTATGAGGAATTAGAAGTAATTGAAGAGCCTTTAAGGGCGATGGAAGACGAGGCTCCATTGATTCACCAAAGTGGAAATATTCTCTGCTCCCATAATCTAAAAAAGGGTGATATCAAACAAGGATTTGCTGAGGCTGATTTGATTATCTCCAATGAATTTAGAACCCAGAGAATTGAGCAACTACCATTACAGACTGAGGCAGGAGTGGCTGAGTATGACCCAGAAACTAAAGTATATACTATCTGGGCTGCTACCCAATGGCTCCATGATACTCAAATTGATGTAGCCCATGCCTTAGGTGTATCGCCAACTAAGATCAACTTAGTGCAGCCTGTAATTGGTGGTGCCTTTGGTAAACGTGAGGATGTCTCTGTTCAGATTCATCTAGCTTTGATGGCTAAGTTGACTGGCAAGAAAGTAAAACAGGTCTATACTAGAGCAGAATCGATGATAGCTCAATCCAAACGCCATCCCATGATTATTAGGATCAAAAGTGGAGTAACCTATACAGGAGAGATTACTGCGTGGGAAGTAGAGGTAATTGGCGATACAGGGGCTTATGCTTCCAGTGGTCCAGCAGTTGTCCATCAGGCATTATATCATTCTACAGGACCCTATAATATCGACAATATAGCAGGTAAAAGCTATACTGTCTATACCAATAATACCTACTCGGGAGCTATGAGAGGTTTTGGAGCAACTCAAGCAGCCTTTGCTTATGAATCACAAATTGATATCTTAGCCAAAGAGATTGGAATGGACCCAGTAGAATTTAGGTTAAAGAATGGCTATCAAAGGGGATCAATTACCCCTAATGGTCAAGAGTTGACCTCTAGTGTAGGTTTAAAGGAAACGATAGAACAGGCTGTAGAGGCTTCAAATTATCAGCAGATTAAGGTAGAGCGAGGTAATAAAAAGCGGGGGGTAGGAATGGCATCTATTATGTTTGGTAATGGTTATGGAGAGGGGTATCCAGATCACTCAACCTGTGAAATTAAGGTGGAAGATGATGGGACTTTGACGATTAAGACTGCCGCTGCTGATGTAGGGCAAGGGGTCTTAACTCTAGTAGCACAGATCATCTCAGAGGTGTTGAACTATCCGATTGAAAGAATGAACTTTCTGCAAGCAAATACTGCCACGATGAAGAATGCTGGTTCTACCTCAACTACTCGCCAGACCTTATTTACAGGTAATGCTACCAAGAATGCTGCTGAGAATATGCTAGCTCAAATCCATCACCATGCCTTCTTAGAGTTAGGAGCCCATTATCCTTCATTAGAGATCAAAGATGGGAAGATTATGGTTAAAGGTGAAGGTAGAGGTTTAACTTTTGGAGAGGTGGCTAGGCTGGCTAAAGCTAAGGGGCAACCTCTAATAGCTGAAGGAAGCTATTTTCCAAAAACTGATGTCCCTGATAAAGAGACAGGTTTTTCTGCAAAAAACTATCTAGCCTATACCTTTAATACCCAGATTGCTGAGGTAGTAGTCGATACTGAGACTGGTCAGGTAGAGGTAGAGAGAATTGTTGCTGCTGTTGATATCGGTAAAGCAATTCATCCTCAGAATATAGAGGGGCAGAGTGAAGGTGGAACAGCTATGGGTCTAGGGATGGCTCTGATGGAAGATCAGATTATAGAAAAGGGCATTACCAAAAATCCTAATCTAAGCAACTATTTAGTCCCGACTTCTTTAGATATGCCTGAGATTGAGACGATTATCGTAGAGAGCAAAGATGCTGCTGGACCTTATGGAGCAAAAGGAATTGGCGAGCCAGCTATGATTCCTACTGCACCAGCTATTATTAACGCCATTGAAGATGCCATTGGAGTCAGAATCAAAGAGCTACCAGCAACACCAGAGAAAATCTTAAAAGCACTTAAAAGCAGTGAAGAGTAAAGAGTATATTTAAAATTAGGTTTTATAGAAACGTAAGCGAAACTTGAATTATGCTGTAATTAGGTGAGAAGTACTAGAGTTATAATTTAATAAAATATTTAGTCTATAAGTATAGCGTGTTTCGTTGGGAAAGTAAGCGGTATGCATAGGGGGAAGATTTGTCTATTAGACAACTGCTATATTAATTTAATTGCTCAAGTTTTGGTTATAAGTAATAGCGTTTTCCCCGCACTTAAAATGATTTTTTGGTTACTTTTTTATCTATGGAAAAAAGGTAACTCGCCGTTAGGCGAAACCTAACTTTGATTAAGTGGAGCTAGAGCTTTTGATAAAAAATAAAAAAATATTTATTGAAAGATAAAAAGTGAGTGTTGCAGTATATGCTTATAAATTGCAAATTTAAGCAAGAAAGGAGGAGCGAAACTCATGAAACATTTGTTAAAGCAAGCTAGAGGAGAAACCCCAGTCGATTTACTCTTTAAGAATGGCAAGATAGTAGATGTTTTTAATGGTGAATTGGTAGAGGAAAGTCTAGCTGTCAGTGATGGAGTTATTATCGGTTATGGTGACTATCAGGCTCAAGAGGAGATAGATTTAGCAGGAAGGATCTTGGCTCCTGGCTTTGTAGATGGACATTTTCATCTTGAAAGCAGTATGGTTGGGGTGCAAGAATTTGCTAAACAGGTAATTGCTTTGGGAACTACTACTGTCTTTGCTGATCCCCATGAGATTGCCAATGTCTCAGGAAGGGCTGGGATAGAGTATATTTTAAAGGAGGCTCAAAATCTTCCTTGGAACTTTAATTTAATGTTACCTTCGGCAGTACCTGCTACCAGTTTTGAAAGCTCAGGTGCTAAACTAGGTGTAGATAAATTAGCTCCCCTATTAAAGTATCAAGAGGTCTTTGGTCTTGGTGAAGTGATGAATTATTCAGGGGTCATCAAAGGCGAAGAGGATATTTGGGATAAGGTTGAGCTGATGGAGGGTAGATTTAAGGATGGTCATGCTCCAAATCTCAGTGGTAAAGAGCTAAACGCTTATCTTTTAGCAGGGATTAAAGCAGACCATGAATGTACTACAGCTAAAGAGGCTTTAGAGAAGATAAGAGCTGGAATGTATGTGATGATTCGAGAAGGTTCTATGACCAAGGACTTATTGAGCTTAATCGGAGGGGTCAATGCTAGAAATTCTAGGAGATTCCTATTTGCTACCGATGACCGTCATCCCGATGACTTAATAACAGAGGGGCATATTAACTTCTTGATGAAAAAGGCTACTCAGGCAGGATTAGATCCGATTGAAGCTCTTCGTTTAGGGACGATTAATTCTACAGAGGCTTTAGGTATTGCTAAACTAGGAGCAATTGCACCAGGTTATCAAGGTGATTTAGTAGTTATTGATAACTTTGATAGTTGGAAGGTTGAGATGGTCTTTAAAGATGGCAAGCTGGTAGCTAAAGGAGGGGAAGCTCTATTTGAGATAGATTCTATTGGCTATCAAGATCAAATCTTTAAGTCGGTCAATCTAGGAGATTTGAGTCAGAGAGATTTTATGTTACCCAAAGGTAGAAGATTTAGAGTTATGGAGCTAGAGCAAGAGCAGATTATTACCAAAGAAGCAATTGTAACTTTAAAGAATGGTGATAGCCAAGAGTTAATCGATCATGATTTGGTTAAATTAGCGGTGGTAGAACGCCATCATGGTACAGGGAGTCTTGGTTTAGGTCTTTTAAAGAATTTTGGTTTAAAAGAAGGTGCAATTGCCACTTCTATTGCCCATGATTCCCATAATATTATAGTAGCAGGATTAGAGAGTGAAGAGATGCTAGTGGCAGTCAAGTGTTTAGAAGAGTTACAAGGTGGGATTGTGATTGTTAAGGATAATAAGGTTTTAATGGAGTTGGCTCTGCCAATTGCTGGCTTGATGTCAGACCAGCCTTTAGTGGAGGTAGCATATAGGTTGCAAGAGATGAAAGAGAAAGCTAGGCACTTAGGGGTCAAAGCAACTGATCCTTTTATGTCATTGTCTTTTATGGCCTTGGCTGTAATTCCTGAATTGAAGCTGACCGATCAAGGATTGATAGATGTTAAGGAGTTTAAACAGGTATCTTTAGTGGTAGATTAGGAGGGGTAAAGATGAGGTTAGAGAATGTGCTGGAATTAGAGTCTGAAAGGATAATCTCTTTAGTAGGTGGTGGTGGGAAGAGTAGTATTATGTATTATCTAGCTGATCAGTTAAATAAGCAGGGAAATATCTTGGTTACTACAACCACCAAAATATACCTGCCAGAATTAGATAAGATTGATGCTTTGATTATGGCTACTACTTTAGAGCAGTTATTAGAAGAGCTTAAAACTGCTTTAAAACGGGAAGAGAAGCAAGTGATTGTGATCGGTAATGATGTAGATGATGGCAAGTTAATTGGAGTGCCCTCAGAGTGGGTAGAGGTACTTGCTGATGAGTTTGAGGGGATCAAACATATTTTAGTAGAGGCCGATGGTGCTAGAAGGCGTCCTTTCAAATTACCAAGAACAGATGAACCGGTAATTCCAATTAATACTACCAAGGTGCTGTTGGTAGTTGGTGCTTCGGTAATTGGCAAGGAGTTTAATAACGACTCTATCTATCGAGCCGAGCTTGCCAAGGGAGTTTTTGAGCAAGAAGCTATTGGTCAGGTTAGCCCTGAAATTATTGCAGATATAATCTGTAGAGAAGAATGCTATGGGAAGTTGAAGAATAATTCCTATCAAGTTATTCCTATCATTAATCAAGTTGATGATAAGATAGTCTATAATCAAGCCTGCTCTTTAGCCAAAATTCTGCGAGAAGAGAGCTTTGAAAAGGTACTGTTAACTTCATTGGAATTATTTAATCCTTTGGTAGAGGTCTTTGAATGATAGCTGCAATTGTCTTAGCAGCAGGATTATCAAGTAGATTGGGCTATCCCAAACAGCTATTAAACTTAGGGGAGCAATTTGCTAATAAAAGGCTAATAGAAGTGGTAGTAGATCAGGTTTTAGCTTCTGAGGTTGAGCAAGTTTTAGTTGTATTAGGTCATCAGGCTCAGCAGATAAGAGAATTGCTACAAGATAAGGAACTGAATCTAATCTTTAATAGTGACTATCGAGCAGGATTGAGTAGCTCTGTCAAGGCTGGGGTTGAAGCTATTAAAGAGGAAGAAACTTTAGAGGGGATTTTATTCTTACCAGGAGATTTACCTTATATTAATACTGTAATTATAAATAAATTATTAAAAGTCTTTCTGGAAGAAAAACCTCTAATCTTGGTACCAGAATATAAAGGGTGCAGAGGAAACCCGACTATCTTTAATGTTGACTTGTTAGATGAATTAAGTAGAGTTAGTGGAGATAAAGGGGGTAGAGAATTGATTGCTAAGTATGATAGTCAAGTTGAAATAGTAAAAGTAGATTCCCCTGCAATCCATTTTGATATAGATAGAGCAGAGGATTATCAGAGGTTATTGAAAGAAGGGATGAACTATGATTAAAGATAAATTGATTTTAATTAGAGGAGCAGGTGATTTAGCTACTGGTGTAGCTTATAGGTTATATAAGTCAGGATTTAAGATAGTTATGGCTGAAGTTGAGAAACCTCTAACTGTTCGCAGAACCGTTGCTTTCTCAGAAGCGATTTATCAAGGTTACTGTGAGGTGGAAGGGATTAAGGCTTATAGAGCAGAGGGGCTGCAAGAGGTTAAAGATATTTTAGCAGAAGGAAATATCCCAGTAATTATCGATCCTCAAGCTGAGATTAAAGATAAGATGGACTTTAGTGTATTAATAGATGCTATTATTGCTAAACGTAATTTAGGAACTGCTATCGATGATGCAGAGGTTGTGATTGCTTTAGGACCAGGCTTTGAGGCGGGGGTAGATGTAGATGCTGTAATTGAGACCAATCGAGGTCATTTTCTAGGTCGAGTGATTAGAGCAGGAAGAGCTCAAGAGAATACTGGTCTGCCTGGGATGATTGCTGGTTACTCTAGAGAGCGAGTCTTGAAGGCTCCTATAATAGGAAGATTCACTTCACGGTATAGTATAGGTGATATGATTGAAGCCGGTGGGGTCTTTGGCTATATAGATCAACAGCCAATTAAGGCAGAAATCTCAGGGGTGATTAGAGGGATTTTAAGAAGTGATATAATGGTTAAAATTGGAACGAAGTTAGGGGATATAGATCCTAGAGGTGAAATCAAGCATAGTACTACTATTTCAGACAAGGCTTTGGCAATAGGAGGGGGAGTTTTAGAAGCAATCCTCTCTTTAAGCTAAGAAAGGAGAGGTGATGATATGGAAAAGGTTAAAGTAGAAGATGCAGTTGGAATGATTTTAGGGCATGATATGACTCAAGTTATCCCTGGAGAGTTTAAGGGGGTTAGATTCAAGAAAGGTCATTTGATTCAAAAGGAAGATATTCCTGTGCTTAAGAGTATGGGCAAGGATCACATCTATCTAATGGAGCTAGGCGATGGTGAATGCCATGAAGAAGAGGCAGCTAATAGAATTGCTCAAGCTATAGCTGGTCAAGGAGTGACTTATACTCAAGCTAGTGAGGGAAAGGTTAGTTTGAAGGCTGAGTATGGTGGATTATTAAAGGTTAATGTGGATTTATTATATCAATTAAATAATATTGAAGATGTGACTATTGCCACCTTACACAATAATACAGTAGTAAAACCTGAACAGAAGCTAGCAGGGACTCGGATAATCCCGCTTAAGACTGCCAAAGAGAATATCGAAGAAGTTGAAAAACTAAGTAGAGAAAAGGAGCTATTGATTTTAAAGCCTTTTATCAAAAAGAGAATAGGGGTTATTATCACTGGTAATGAGGTTTATTATGGTAGGATCGAGGATAAATTTGCTCCTGTCTTTAAGTCAAAAGCAGCAGAGTATAATCTGCCAATTGAAGAGGTGATTTATGCTCCAGATGATCCCCAGAAGATAGCAGAGGCTATCAATAAGTTAGTAGATAGTGGTGTTGAGTTAATTTTGACTGGTGGAGGGATGTCGGTAGATGCTGACGATGTTACTCCAACTGGCATTAAAGCAAGTGGAGCTAGAATTGAAAGCTATGGTGCTCCAGTCTTACCAGGCTCGATGTTTATGGTAGCTTATTTAGGAGAGGTAGCTATTTTAGGGACTCCAGCCTGTGCCATGTTCAACAAAAGAACTATTTTTGATTTGATCTTACCAAGAGTGTTAGCTGGTGAGCAGGTCAGTAGAGAGGATATTATTGCTTTGGGTCATGGAGGCTTATGCCACTCTTGTCAAAATTGTAATTATCCTATCTGCCCTTTAGGAAAGGGGGTCTAAGATGAAGGAATTATTTACTAAGTTAAGTGAACTGCTTAGAGCTAGAAAGAGGTTATTACTAATGACTATAGTTGAGAGTGATTTGCAAGCTCTGGCTGAGTTTAAAGGTGGAAAACTATTGATTGGAGAGAATAATCATTATAGCACTATAGATCAGCAGAGTTTGACTGAAGCTCTTCTAGAGCAGGAGAAGAAGTATCGGCTTGAAGATAGTATTGAATTGGTTGAATTTACAGTTGGAGAGGAGAAGGTCGAGGTCTTATTAGAGGACTATCTACCTTCGACAAGGCTGATTATCTTAGGTGGTGGTCATATAGCCCATGCTCTAGCTAAGGTTAGTGAAGGTCTAAATTTAGAGTTGCTAGTCATCGATGATAGACCTTATTTTGCTAATCAAGAACGTTTCCCTCAAGCTAAAAAGGTAATCTGTAATGACTTTATAACTGCTTTAGAAGCTTTAAATTTACATTCAGAGGACTTTGTAGTGATTGCTACTAGAGGACATAGGCATGATTTGGAATGTTTAAAGTTTGTATTAGCCAAGCAGACTGCTTATGTAGGGATGATTGGTAGTAAGCGGAGAGTTAAGAAGATTTTTGCTCATTTGCTTGAAGAAGGTTTTTCTCAAGAAAGATTAGAACAAGTTTATACTCCTGTTGGTTTAGATATAGGAGCTCAGACCCCTTGGGAGATAGCTATCAGTATTCTGGCTGAGATCATTCAAGTCTATCGGACAAAAGTAGAGGTAGCAGTAGATCAAGATGTTAGTCTAGATATTTTGGAAAAAATTATTGAAGAGTTGGGTAAGGGAGATAACTCTTATGGAATGGCTTTAGTAACTATAGCTCAGACCAAGGGCTCTACTCCAAGAAAGGCAGGTGCTAAGATGTTAATCTTGGCTGATGGAAGGTCTTTTGGAACTATTGGTGGTGGTTGTAGTGAAGCTGAGGTCAAGCAAAAAGCAGTAGATATGATTAAAAATGAAAGAGAAAAAACTTTGCTTTATAGGGTTGATATGACTGCAGAGCTTGCTGCTGATGAAGGAATGGTCTGTGGTGGTGTGATGGATGTGATTGTTGAGGTGATTGGATAAATATAAATTAAATTTATATGGATATATTATGATAATTTTAGGAATCAGGAGTCAGGAACCAGTTATCAGTAAAACAGACTGATTCCATATTCCCGATTCCTGACACCAAAGTGTCTGAATATCATCATATTATCTTAATAATAAATAATTACTTTAAAAAAGGGGAGAAGTATTATGGGTCAAAAACTTAATATTGATAATTTAATTAAAAAGTGTCAGCGATTTATCTCTTTCCCAGGGGAGTCTGGTCAAGAAAAGGAGGCTGCTAGCTACTTAAAAGAGGTAGTGGAGGAGTTGGGCTTTGATCGGGTCTGGATAGATGATTGGGGCAATACTATTGGAGTGATTGAGGGTCAAGGAACAGAGAAGATACTATTACAAGGTCATATGGATACAGTGGGTGTAGAGAATCAAGAGCTGTGGAGTGTTAATCCTTATGGTGGTGTTATCAAAGATGGCAAATTATATGGGCGAGGAACTTCTGATATGAGAACAGCAATCATGACAATGGCTTTTGCTGCAGCTAGCTTTATTCCTTATAAAGAAGAGTTACAAGGAGATATAATTGTAGCAGGCACTGTCCATGAGGAGATCTTTGAAGGGGTAGCTCAAGGAAAGATACTTGATCAAGTCGATCCTGATTTGGTGATTATTGGAGAGGCGACCAATTTAAATTTAGCTATTGGTCAACGGGGTCGAGCTGAAATTCAAGTAACTACTTATGGTAAGAGTGCCCATTCTGCTAACCCTCAAGAAGGGATTAATGCTGTTAAGCAGATGATGAAGTTTTTGGCAGAGGTTGAGCAGCTAGAGCTACCTGTTGATGATTTTTTAGGTGAGGCTATCTTGGAGCTGACTGATATTCATTCTAGACCCTATCCTGGTAGATCGGTAGTTCCTGAAGAGTGTCTAGCTACCTTTGATCGGAGGTTATTGGTTGGTGAGAGTGAAGAGAGTGTCTTGGCTCCTTTAGAAGAGATTATCGATAATCTAAGTAAAAGAGATAAGACCTTTAAGGCTGAAATCAAGTTGGTAGAGGCAGAGGTTGATTGTTATACTGGTAATACATTAGCTAGCAAGAGATTCTTCCCTGCTTGGAAGTATAGTCAAGAGGACTCTTTTGTTAAAAAGGCTTATCAGGCTTTGCAGAACTCTGGTTTAAAGAGTCAGATCTCTCATTACTCCTTCTGTACTGATGGTAGTCAGAGTGCAGGGGTACGCCAGATTCCTACTATTGGTTTTGGTCCATCAATAGAGAAGTTAGCTCATGTGGTCGATGAGTATGTGGAACTAACAGAGCTAGAAGGGGCTTATAGAGGATATGTTGCTATTTTGAAAAAGTTTTTAGCAGAGGATAGTAATTATGAAGACCTTAATTAAGAATGGAATTATCGTTGATGGGACAAAAGCTAAGGGTTTTAAAGGAGATTTAGCCATCGAGGAAGATTTAATAGTGGGAATTGGTCAATTTATTGAGGAAGAATTTGATCAGGTAATAGATGCTCAGGAGAAGGTAGTTTCACCAGGATTTATCGATACCCATAGCCATTCTGATTTAGAGATTTTAATCAATCCTTATCTAGAGTCTAAGATTAGGCAAGGAATCACTACTGAGGTCTTAGGTCAAGATGGTATTTCAATGGCTCCTCTTCCCTTAGATTATGTCAGCCCATGGCGTAAGAATTTGGCTGGACTTGATGGTGATAGTGATGAGCTTAGTTGGGATTGGCAGACGACTGATGGTTATTTGCAGTTATTAGAGGGTACAGAGCTAGCTACTAATCTGGCTTATTTAGTCCCCCATGGGAATATACGGATGGAGGCTATGGGCTTAGAAAATTGTCAGCCTGATGCTGAGCAAATAGAGAGAATGAAAGAGGTTACTCGAAGAGCTTTAGAGGCTGGGGTGGCAGGATTATCAACAGGATTGATCTATATGCCTTGTGCCTATGGAAGACAACAGGAGTTAATTGAGCTTTGTAAGGTAGTAGCAGAGTATGATAGACCATTAGTGATTCATCAAAGAAGTGAAGCTGATGATATCTTAAATTCGATGGCAGAAGTAATTAAGATAGGTGAAGAGAGTGGAGTTAAGATACATTTCTCTCATTTTAAGGTCTGTGGTAAGAAGAATTGGGATAAGATTCCCCAAGTAGAGAAGTTCTTGGAAGAAGCTCAAGCTAAGGGGCTAAAAGTATCCTTTGACCAATATCCCTATGCAGCAGGCAGTACCATGTTAGGAGTAACCTTACCACCTTGGGTACATGATGGTGGAACAGATAAGTTATTAGAGAGGTTAGAGGATGAAGAATTAAGGGAGCAGATGATTGCAGATATTGAGTCAGGGATACCTGGCTGGGATAACTTCATTGATTTTGCTGGCTTTGAGAATATCTATATTACCAGTGTTAAAACAGAGCAGAACAGAGATTGTATCGGTAAGAATCTAATTGAGATAGCTCAACTAAAGGGAAAAGATCCTTACCATGCCCTCTTTGATCTTCTTTATGAAGAGGAAAATGCAGTAGGGATGTATGACTATTATGGTCGGGAAGAGGATATTATTAGATTTATGAAAAGGCCTGAGCAGAACTTCTGCACCGATGGTTTATTGGGTGGTAGACCCCATCCTAGGGTCTATGGTTCTTTTCCTAAGGTCTTAGGTAAGTATGTCAGGGAAGAAGGAGTTTTGACTTTAGAGGAGGCTATCTATAAGATGACTGCTAAGGCAGCAGAAGCCTTTGGATTTGATGATCGCGGGACTTTGGAAGTGGGCAAGAAGGCTGATCTGCTTATTTTCAATCCAGCAACAGTCTCAGATAAAGCTACCTTTATTGATCCTATTCAATATTCTAAAGGGATTGAACTGGTAATGGTCAATGGAGAGCTGATTTTACAAAATGGTCAGAAGACCAATAATCGACCAGGAGCGGTCATTAGATTAAAATAATATTTTATGTTCCATATAATAGAAGGATATTATGACAGTTTTCTAATTAAAAATTAAGAGTTAAAAGTTAAAAATTTAAAGATTTTAGATCGAAAAAAATTATTGTTTGAACGAAGCAAGTATTCTCAACAAATAACAATAATAGACTAGTTTTTGAAGTAGAAGTACAGTATTTGTTAATCTAAAAAGATTTTGATTGCGTAGTAAGTTTAATTTTTTTCTAGACCTTTTGGTTACTTTTAGGGCAATGCTAAAAGTAACACGGGAAAAAGCTGATAAGCTTTCCCGTAACTTTTTTTAATTAGATTAATGAGAAAATTACTTACTTTGTAAAGTAAAAGTATTGCATAATATTCATAAAAATATATTAAAATTTGAATTGATTGGTGAGAGTAGTAGCAAAAAGTCATTATATTAGAATAAGTCCAGAAGAAATGAGGGATAGATGATGTCAAAAAATAATATTAAAATAACTTATAATCAAGATAATAATAGTACAGGTAAGGTCAGTGTAGATTCTTTTTCTAAGGAGGTAATTAAGGAGGTTAGAGAATTCCACCAGAGTTTCTCTCAATATGAGGTTACTCCTTTACATACCTTGAGTAATTTAGCAGAGGAGTTAAAGCTAGATAAGATCTGGGTTAAAGATGAGTCCTATCGTTTTGGCTTAAATGCCTTTAAGGTCTTAGGAGGCTCTTATGCTATCATTAAATATTTGAGTCAAAAATTAGAGATGGATATTAATGAGTTGAGCTTTGATAAGTTGAAATCTAAAGAGATTAAAGATAAGCTTGGTGAGATTACCTTTGTGACAGCAACCGATGGTAATCATGGTCGAGGTGTAGCTTGGGCAGCCAATCAACTAGATCAGAAGGCTGTAATCTTTATGCCTAAAGGGTCTGCTAAGATGAGGCTGGAGAATATCAGAAAAGAAGGTGCTGAGGCTACGATAACTGAGTGTAATTATGATGATACTGTGAGAATAGCCCAAGAATATGCCAAGGAGAATAATGGGGTGATCGTTCAAGATACAGCCTGGGAAGGCTATGAAGATATCCCTTTATGGATTATGCAAGGATATATTACTGTTATTAGTGAGGTTTTAGAGCAGTTAGCAACAGAAAAACCAACTCATATTATTCTACAGGCTGGAGTAGGTGCCTTTGCTGGAGCTATTTTGGCAGCTTTAGTATCTATTTATGGTGAAGATTGCCCTTATACTATCATTGTTGAGCCTGATAAAGCCGACTGTATCTACCAATCAGCTCTAGCTCAAGATGGTCAGGCCCATAATGTAACAGGTGAGCTTGATACTATTATGGCTGGATTAGCTTGTGGTGAGCCAAATCCAATAGCTTGGGAAATTTTAAGGGATTATGCTGATGCTTATCTATCCTGTCCAGATTATATAGCAGCCCTAGGAATGAGAATTGTAGCTAATCCTCTAGAAGATGACCCAAGAATAATCGCAGGAGAGTCAGCAGCAGTAGGTATTGGTCTGTTGCAGATCTTATTAGAGGATAAAGCTTATGAGGATACAGTAGAAGCTCTAAAGTTAGCTCAAGACTCTAAAGTCTTAATCATCAGTACTGAAGGGGATACTGATCCAGTGGGCTATAGAGATATCATCTGGAAAGGAAAGTACCCTCTACCAGAATTCTCTTAAAGATATTTAGACCAAGTTTGAGTTTAAGTATAAGTAACACTAAAACAATGTTTTTGTGGTTTACTCAATTTTTAACTTAGCCTTAGTTGAAAAATGTTGCATTATCTATAATCTCAATCTTTATGCGGGTGCAAGATATATTTTTATATTTAGATATCAATAAAGTGGCTATGTAGCCACTTTATTGATATAATGAGACTATTGTTATGCTTATTGAGTTTGAGTATAAGTAGAGTATAAACCCATGTTTTATGGTTTACTCAGATTTAACCTTTTACTTATTTATTGTATTAATTTCTATGTCAGAACAAAATCTAAATTCATTAAAACTATGAGAGGAGAATGTAAACTATGGAACAAGAACAAACTAATTTAATTGAAGGTGCCCGTCAACAAGCGGAAGGATACTTTAGGAGGGGAGAGTATTATTGCTCTGAGGCGGTCTTGACTACTATCAACCAATTATTGGGAGAAGAATTGCCAGCAGAGATTGTGAAGTTGGCTTCGGGATTTCCAGTTGGAATCGGTAAATCAAAATGTTTATGTGGAGCGATTAGTGGGGGAATAATGGCTTTAGGACTAAAGTATGGGAGAGTAGAGCCTGGAGCTGAGATGCCAGCTAACTCTTTTCTTAGAAGTGCAGGGTTACATGATTATATCAAGGATGAGTATGGTTCTACCTGTTGTCGTGTAATTACGGCCAAGTTTGAAGATTTTGCTAGTCCTAAGCGAGTTGAACATTGTATAAGAATTACAGGAGAGGTTGCTGCTTGGGTAATGGAGAAATTTATTGAAGATGGAGTTGTATAGTTATTTGCTTTTAGAATGTAATCTAAATGTTTCTTTATATGATGAAAAAGCGACACTTTCGTGTCAGGAATCGGGAATCTGGAATCAGTCTATTTTACTGATAACCGGTTCCTGACTCCTGATTCCTAAAAGTATCTCAATATACCCATAGGGTTTAACTTTAGGGTTGTTTATTTATAAATAGGAGGTAGAATATAGATGACAGCAATTTTAAAACAGATACCAGTTCCAATAGCAGGTTTGATGCTTGGTTTAGCTGGGCTAGGTAATCTTATTCAAGGTTATGGTAGTCAATATCGTTATTTAGCTGGAATCTTAGCTGTATTGATAGGAGTATTATTAATAGCTAGTTTTTTTGCTAATAAAGAGGGATTTTTAGCTCAATTTGAGAATTCGATTGTGGCTAGTGTTTTCCCAACTTTTTCGATGGCAATTATAATTTTAGCTACATATCTAGTTCCTTTTTCTTATCAAGTTGCTTTATCTTGTTGGTACATAGGAATTATTCTTCACATTCTGCTAGCTGGTTTATTTACTAGAAAATTTATCTTTAATTTTAATATTAAGCAGGTCTTTCCTAGTTATTTTATTGTTTATGTAGGTATAGTGGTGGCAAGTGTAACTGCTCCTGTCTTTAATCAATTGCTACTTGGTAAGATAATTTTTTGGTTTGGTTTTGTATCATATTTGGTTTTATTGCCGATAGTTATTTATCGAGTTTTAGTCATTAAAGGGATTAAGAAGCCTGCTTTACCTACTATCTCTATCTTTACAGCTCCAGCTGGTTTATGTTTGGCTGGCTATATGAGTGTATTTAATAATAAAAATATAATGATGTTAGGGTTTTTAAGTATATTAACCTTAGTAATGGTAACTATTGTTACATTTTATTTATCTAAGATGATTTCAAAGAACTTTTATCCTAGTTTTTCTGCTTTTACTTTTCCTTTTGTAATTACTGCTATCGGGCTGAAGATGGCTTCGGTTTTTTTACAGAAAAATTTTCAAAACCTGTTACTGTATTATCCAGCATTAATAGTGGAAGTTTTAGCAACTGTTTTAGTTATTTTTGTTCTAATCAAGTACTTTGCTTATCTTATTCAAGTTAGCAAACAAGAAGATTATCAACAGCAAAAGGCTTAAAGGAAGATTAGTTAAATATGAGGATATTAGTTATGAGTTCTTTGTAAGGTAATGATAGATTAATTTTTAAGGAGTAGGATATTATGATCTATGTCAATAATGCTGCCACAACTTGGCCTAAGCCAGAAGGGGTGTATCAGCAGATCAATTCTTGTATGAGGGATTTTGCTTATAATCCTGGTAGGTCTGGTGGAGTTGGAATATCTAGAATTGAAAGAGAGATATTTAATGTTAGAACTAAGGTTGCTAAGCTGATTAATGCTGCTAATTCTTCTAGAGTTATCTTTACCTCTGGAGCTACAGAGGCATTGAACCTAGCGATAAAAGGTACTTTACAGCAAGGAGATCATGTGATTACTACAGAGCTTGAACATAATTCGGTGCTTCGTCCCTTAAGAAAGCTAGAAGAAAGTAAGCTAATTGAATTGAGTATTATTCCAATTGATCAAAAAGGTAGATTTAATTTAAAACAGTTAGAGGAAGAAATTCAAGAGAATACTACTTTGATAGTAACTACCCATGCTTCTAATGTGCTTGGAAGTATCGTCGATATCAAAAGAATTGGAGAGTTAGCTCATAATAGAGGGATTACTTATCTAGTTGATGCAGCACAGACAGCAGGTGTAGTTGAGATCGATGTTGAGAAGATGAAGATAGACCTCTTATCTTTAGCAGGGCATAAATCTTTATATGGACCTACAGGAATAGGAGCCTTATATATTAATGAAGGAATTGAACTGGACACAATAATAGAAGGGGGAACAGGAAGTGACTCCTTAGCAACTTATCAGCCGACAATCTTACCAGACCGCTATGAAGCGGGTACCCTCAATACTATGGGGATTGTTGGTTTAGGGGCAGGGGTTGACTTTGTTCTAGAGACTGGAATTGCTCAGATTAGAGCAGAAGAGCTAAGGTTGACTAAGAGGCTGATAGCAGGTTTAAAGAAGATAGATGATGTTATAATCTATGGTGATCTAGAAATTGCAGATAGAGTGGCTGTTGTAGGATTTAACTTAAAAGAAATAGCAGCAGCTGATTTAGGATATATCTTAGAGAATCAGTTTGATATCTCAGTTAGAGCAGGCTTGCATTGTGCCCCTTTACTCCACCAAGCCTTAAATACTAAAGATATCGGGATGGTTAGAGTCAGTTTTTCCTATTTCAATACAGAAGAAGAGGTAGATATTATCTTAGAGGCTTTATCTAAAATAGCTAATAATAAGGAGGAGTTTGGTTTATGAAAGAACTTGATGTACGAGGAATGATCTGTCCAAAGCCAGTTATTGAGACTAAAAAGGCTTTAGAGAAAAGTGATAAATTATTGGTGTTGTTAGATGATCAGGTGGCTAAGGATAATGTAATGAAGTTGGCTAAAAAGTTAAATTGCCAAGTTACTTTATTAGAAGATGGCAATGAATATCAGTTAACCATTAAAAAGACTGATGTGATTGTTGAAAAGGAAGATTTAAGTGAAGGAAAGGTCTATTTTATCAGTACTGATACTTTGGGTAATGGCGAAGAAGAGCTTGGTTATGCCTTGATGAAAGGTTTTATTAGCACCTTATTAGAAATAAATCCATTGCCAGCTAAGATTATCTTTATCAACTCAGGGGTTAAGATTCCTACATTAAATCAGCAGGCTCAAGAGCATTTACAACAGTTAGTAGAGCAAGGAGTAGAGGTTGTATCCTGTGGAGCTTGCTTGAATTATTATAAACTAACTGAAAAATTAGAGGTAGGAAGTATTACTAATATGTATGAGATAGTTGAGAGCTTAAATACAGGTGAGGTAGTGTCGTTATAGAATGATATCATACGCGTTAACTTAAGCCGAATTTTGACAATTAGTCAATGGAATAGTATATTCCATCAATCTGTCTAAAGTTGTTTTTCGCTTACGTTTCTCATATAAACTATCTTTTGCAATTCTC
>Ga0163226_1000028_pt1 | contig 29950 bp, 24 predicted proteins | sample MSEWel2016_07_13_2_FD_113144 | JGI IMG/M metagenome (GOLD analysis project Ga0163226, IMG submission 113144) | Subsurface microbial communities from deep shales in West Virginia, USA - MSEEL Well Study Marcellus 5H_2016_07_13 ...
AAACACTGTGGCTACTTTAAAAACATAAGATTTCCCTAAAGGGAGATAAAATAATATTAGCCTGAATGAATATCCTAATTATAGCAGATGTAAATTAATGTAATCATTTTTGCTCATTTATAGCTTAGAACATATGATAAAGTTAGTAAATTAAAAGATTTATAATCCTCTACTTCTTATTTTCCCTTTAATCACATAAATAATTATAAGACCAAAAATTAAGGAGTGTAGATAAATGCTTTCTCCCAGCTTAGAGGACTATTTAGAAGAGATTTACCGTTTTGATAAAGAATTAGGCTTTGTCAGAACTACAGATATTGCTGAAAAACTTAAAGTCTCCCTACCATCAGTGACAAAGGCAGTTAAGCGATTGAATAAGAAAGGATATTTAAACCACGAACCCTATAAAAATATAGAACTAACTAACAAAGGAGAGAAATTAGGCAAATTCCTAGTAAAAAGAAATAAAACATTACAAGAGTTTGTAGAGATAATCGGTAGTAATTGTAATAAAACTGAAGAAGCCGAAGCAATGGAACATTATCTTTCTAAAGATACAGTCTCAGCCATTACATCTTTAGTAGAATTTTTAAAGAAGAAACCAGAACTACAAAAAGAGCTATTAGAATTTAGAAAGAAAAAATAATAGATATAAGATGTTTGACTAATTTAATTTCAAAATAATCTTAACTATATAGATTGAATTAAAGAATTTCATTGATCAAAAATTAATAATTCAACTTATTTAGCAACTAATCTAGCGAATTTACGCCAATTTAAAACAAAATTGATTTTAAAATATTGATTTATTTTTTTGCCTTTAATTCGTATGATTCGTGTTAATTCGTTGCAAAAAATATTTTAAATCCTTTAAGAAAAACATTAGTTCAATTTATATAATAAGAAGATTATAACTTTTTCTCGTTGGGAATAAGCAATCTTGAATCAGTTTATTTTACTGATAACTGATTCCTGACTCCTAGAAATTGTTCCATTATCTCTATATTATATATCAGTCCAACATTTATATTGCCAAAAACCTAATTTCTGACCTTATAAAAATAAAGCAGTAAATATCTGATTAACCAAAAAAGTAACTATAATTCCCACAGTCAATGGCATTAAAGCTCCAAAGATAGCCCATTTCCAGCTATTGGTCTCCTTCTTAATAGTCAATATCGTAGTTCCACAAGGAAAATGTAATAAGGAAAATAACATTGTACAGAGTGCTGTTACCCAAGTCCAGCCGTTATTAACCAATATTTCCCTTAAAGTCTCTGCACTATCAGGCTCAATCATTGCCCCTAAAGAGAGATAACTCATAACCAATATCGGTAAGACAATTTCATTGGCTGGTAACCCTAAGATAAATGCCAAAAGAATAAACCCATCTAAACCAATCATCATTGCAAAAGGATTCAATAATCCAGCTAGATAATCAATAATACTCACTCCACCAATTGTATTGTTAGCCAACAACCAAACTATTCCTCCTGCTGGTGCTGCTACTACTATCGCTCTCCAGAGTACAAATAAGGTTCTATCAACAAAAGAACGAACTAAGACTCTACCAAGCTGTGGCTTACGATATGGTGGCAATTCCAAGGTAAAAGAAGATGGTATACCTTTAAGCATAGTTTTTGACAATATCCAAGAGACCAGCAAGGTAATAGCAATACCAATTAAAACTAACAGAACTACTATCCCTGCTGCTAAAAGAGAGCTTCCCCTTCCACCGACAGTTCCCATAAAAATCATCGATAATATCAATAATGTGGGAAAACGCCCATTACAAGGGACAAAGTTATTGGTCAAGATAGCTAATAGCTTCTCCCGTGGCGATTCAATGATTCTAGCTGCAATCACTCCTGCTGCATTACAACCAAAGCCCATACTCATTGTCAGAGACTGTTTACCATTAGCTCCTGCCTTCTTGAAGAAATTATCAAGGTTAAAAGCTACCCGTGGCAGATAACCCAGATCCTCCATTAAGGTAAACAGTGGAAAGAAGATAGCCATCGGTGGCAACATCACCGAGACAACCCAAGCCAAGGTTCGATAAGTTCCATCAATTAAAAAGCCTCGTAATCCTTCTGGAGTTCCAACAACAAACAATAAATTGCTAAGTTTATCTTCTAACCAAAATAACCCTTTTGCTAACATCGCCGATGGATAGTTTGCTCCAACAAGGGTAAGCCAAAACACACCACCTAGCATAAGTAGCATAATCGGAAAACCAAGCCACTTAGATGTTAAAATATCATCTATTTTTTCTCCTATTCCAGTCTGCTCTTCTTGCATGCTGACATTATTATCAGCTATTACTTCTGCATTACTATAAATATCCTTAACTATCTGATCTCTTAGTTGCTCTCTTTGCTTTCCATTCAAAGAATCTGAGATATTAGATGATAGCTCATTAAAATCTTTAATCTTAGTCAACTCCATAGCAATCAACTCCACCCTTTAAATTCTCTCTAAAGTAATGATTCTGCATTGAATCTAAGATAGTCTGATCCCCTTCCAATAATCTTAAAGCCAGCCAACGCAAATTTAACCCTTCTGATAGTTCTCCTAAAGTATTCTTTATCTCTGGTAATAACTCTTCAACTGCTGCTTCAATTTGAGGAGAGTATTTAACTTTAACTGGTTTAATCTGCTTATCCTGATTAACTATAGCTGTTACCATATTTTTAAGATCATTTAGCCCTATCCCATCACGGGCTATAGTGGGAATCACTGGTATTCCTAACTCCTCTTCTAAACCTTTAATATCTATTTTAATATTCTTTCGCTCTGCCTCATCCATCAAATTTAGGCATAAGACTACATTATCGGTCAGCTCAGTAACTTGTAGTACCAGATTAAGATTGCGCTCCAAATTAGTAGCATCTGCTACAACTATAGTGGCATCTGGCTTAGCAAAGCAGATAAAATCTCTAGCTACCATCTCCTCAGTTGAACTTGCTAACAATGAATAAGTACCTGGTAGATCTACTAATGTATATTCTTGACCTTGATTTTCATAATATCCTTGTGCCTGAGTTACAGTTTTGCCAGGCCAATTTCCTGTGTGCTGTTTCAATCCAGTTAAAGCATTAAAGACTGTACTCTTACCTGTATTAGGATTACCGGCCAGAGCAATTATAGGATTATTCCTCTCAACATCCAGATTAAATGTTTCCCTTAACAGATTCAATCCACTTGATTTAGCTGTTAAACCCATAATATATACCCCCTATTTATAATTTATATATAAAACCATCTAAAATAAGGTTGATAACTTTAATAACCATCACCTCACTTTAATTAAATTGGTCTCTTCACTTCTTAAAGCAATTAGTGTCCCTCTAATTAAATATGCAGTTGGGTCTCCAGAAGGGCTTCTCCTTTTAGCTATTATCTGTGTCCCTGGAATCAAGCCCAAGTCCAATAATCTTCTCCTTTTAATCCCCTCTGCTTCTAAGCTTACTACCTCAGAGATTACTCCTAAAGGTAGTTGAGTTAATAACATTATCTTCACCCCCTTAATTTATTAGTTTAGACTAATAATCTTAACCAAGGTTAACTTACTTTCACTCCATAATATGTATTAAATCTAAAAGTGTGCATTTGACTATAAGAAAAAAATAACAAGAATTAAATAGAAATCTTTAGATAATGATAATAAAGGTCAATATATAGTACTATAACAGATTCAGTACACTATATCTTGACCTTGTTGAGTTTGACATATAAAAGTAGATGAGATAAAATTAGCCTTGTCGCTTTATATAATACACTAGCTTTTAATAGTTAATAAGAAATAAGAATAAAGATAATCTCTTATATCAATAAGAAATTAATTAATAATTTTGATAAGATACTTATAACTATTTTGAAAATTTTAAAAGTAAATTCTGAAAATCAGATTTATTCTAGTTGCTTTTATTCTACTACCTCTAACTGACACTAGGTCGAAGTAACTAACTTTTTGATTTTCACTTTAACCTTAGATTGACTTACTTTTAAGATTATTAGATTCAATCTCCTTCCCAAGAAAAAATTCTAAGAATCAAATTAATTTTTTAAATAATATTAATAAAAGCACAATATATAGTGCATACTTTGTTTCTCACCACTATATGTTGTTGTTTGAATGTTGACAGACAAATTTAAATAAGATAAAATTAGAAATATGATTTAATGTTATAGGAGGTAAATTAATGGTTAATAAGTACATAAAGAAACGAAATGGAAAGAATGTTCCTTTTAAGAAAGAAAAGATTAAAGAAGCAATTAGTAGAGCAGCTAAGGCAGTTGGAGTAGAATCAGATATCATTGGAGAAGAGATCAGTCAAGAGGTAGTCGATTATCTAAAGATTTTCTTTAAAGAAGATGGTATTCCAACAGTAGAACAGGTACAAGATCTAGTAGAGAAGATTCTAATTGAAAAAGGCTATGCTGCTATTGCTAAAGCATATATCCTTTATAGAGAACAACATGCTAAGCTAAGAGATACTGAACAACTATTTACCGATGCTCTTAAGACTATAGATAATTATCTAGATCGGAGCGATTGGAAGGTAAATGAGAATAGTAATATGGGTTATTCCTTACAAGGACTTAATAACCATATTGCTTCTGAGATTACAGCACAATATTGGTTACAAGAGATTTATCCTCAAGAAATCAGAGATAAGCACCTTTCAGGAGATATGCATATCCATGATCTAAGCCACTTAAGTGTCTATTGCTGTGGTTGGGATTTAAAGGACTTACTACTTAATGGATTTGGTGGAGTCTCTACCAAAGTAGAGAGTAAACCACCGAAACATTTTAGAACTGCTTTATTACAAGCAGTAAACTTCTTCTATACATTACAAGGAGAGAGTGCTGGAGCTCAAGCCTTTTCAAGCTTTGACACATACTTAGCTCCTTTTATCAAATATGATGATTTGACCTATAATGAGGTTAAACAAGCTATGCAAGAGTTTATCTTTAACTTAAATGTACCTACTAGAGTAGGTTTCCAAACACCTTTTACAAATATCACTATGGATTTGGTTTGTCCAGGGATTATAGCTGATGAGCCAGTAATTATCGGTGGAGAGGCTCAAGATAAGACTTATAAAGAGTTCCAAACAGAGATGGATATGTTAAATAAGGCCTTTGCTGAAATCATGTTAGAAGGTGATTCTAAGGGTAGAGTATTCAGCTTCCCTATTCCAACTTACAATATCACCAAAGATTTTGATTGGGATAATGAGATTTTAGAGCCAGTTTGGGAGATGACTGCTAAATATGGTATTCCATATTTCAGTAACTTCGTCAACTCTGATATGAAGCCTGATGATGTTAGAAGTATGTGCCCAATTGCCGGTACGGAGAGGGTTTTAATTAGAACAGAAAATAATCTAAGATATTCTACTATTAATCATTCTTATTATGATTTAAAAGATAAAGAAGTAGAAATTTATTCTGACGGTAAGTTTGTAAGAGGTAAGTTTAATAAATGGGATAACCAAGAAATGATTGAAGTTAAATTAGTTAATGGTCACAAAGTTAAAATGACTAAAACCCACTTAAATTACGTTATTAAAGAGAAAGATGGAGAAATTATTGAATTAACCGGTAAACAATTACAGCCAGATTATTATCTACCTTATAGTTTAAAAGAATATGAAGGTCAAGGTGGAAACTTTGACTTAGGATTCTTTGTAGGTGCTTACGCTGGAGATGGTAGTTTCGATGGAGATAATTGTGTAATATTCTCTTTAGGAGAAGGAGATAAAAAAAATACATTGCTAGAATTGCAACGAATTGCCACAAAATATTTTGGAGCTAATAACTCTATAACAGAATATGATAACACTAAATTAGTTACATTGAAAATCTATTCCAAAGCAGCAGTTGGATTATGCAAGGATTTTATTGCTAATAAGCAAAGAGATAAAAGATATAAGGCAAAATTATTTGATATGAGCAAAGCATTTAGAGAAGGTGTGTTGGCAGGACATTTAGCAACAGATGGTGGTAATAGAAATAGAATTTATACCTCATCTAAAAGAATGGTCGAATCTATTAATATGCTTGCAGCTACTTTAGGTACAACTACAAGTATCTATGAAGATAATAGAGAAGGCAGATATAGTAAACACACTAATTATGCCGTGTTAGTATATAAATTAAATAGAGATAGTTACGGAGATATTTGGTTTAAGCAGAATGATAAATTATGGGTTAAAATTGATTCTATTGAAAATACTACAGGTGATACTGGTTACTGCTTTGAAGTAGAAGATGATGAACCAATGTTCACTATCGGTACAACTGGTCTACTAACTCATAATTGCAGACTTAGACTTGACAACACTGAGCTTAGAAAACGTGGTGGAGGATTATTTGGTGCTAACCCGATGACAGGAAGTATCGGTGTTGTAACTTTAAATATGCCACGTATTGGTTATCTAGCTGAAGATGAAGATGATTTCATCAAACGTACTTATGCTTTAATGGATTTAGCCCAAGAGAGCTTAGAAATTAAAAGAAAGATATTAGAGAGATTGACTGATAAAGGATTATATCCTTATAGTAAGTTCTATCTGCGTAATGTTAAGATGCGTTTTGATGAGTACTGGAAGAACCACTTTAATACTATCGGATTAAATGGTATGAATGAAGCTGTAATCAACTTTATGGGCAAAGATATTACTCACCCAGAAGCTAGAGACTTCTCTATTAGAATAATGGATGCTATGCGTAATAAGCTAGTAGAGTATCAAGAGGATACTGGCAATATCTATAACTTAGAGGCCACTCCTGCTGAAGGTACCTCTTATCGTTTTGCTAATTTGGATAAGAAGAAGTTTGCTAATGATATCATCTGTGCCAATGAGGATAGAGTCAGAGCTGAAGGTGCAGACCCATACTATACTAACTCAACACAATTACCTGTAGGTTATACCGATGATATCTTTGAAAGTTTAGAGCTACAGGATGAATTGCAGAAGAGATATACTGGCGGAACCGTCGTTCATGGTTTCTTAGGTGAAAGGATGCCATCTATTCAATCGGTGAAGAAGCTAGTTAAGAATATCGCTGACAATTTTGAGTTGCCATACTACTCCATTACTCCAACCTTTAGTGTCTGCCCTGTTCATGGGTATTTAGATGGAGAGCATGAATATTGCCCTAAATGTGATGCTGAAATGGAGTTTGAAGAAGAACAGAGTGCTTAGAAAGGTTGTTTTAAGATGAAGATAGCTGGTTTGCAACGGACAAGTTTAATCGATTATCCTGAGCATATTGCTACTGTAGTTTTTACTCAAGGATGTAACTATAGATGCCCTTATTGTCATAATTCATCATTGATTGCTAATAGCTCAGAGAGTTCTTCTTATCTCTCTTTAGAAGATTTCTGGAGCTTTATTAAAAAGAGAAAAAAATTAATCGATGGAATCTCTATTACTGGAGGAGAGCCAACTCTACAAGCAGGGCTGATAGACTTTATCAAAGAGATTAAAGCTAGAGGATTAAAGGTTAAGCTTGATACAAACGGAAGTAACCCTGATATTCTGACAGAATTACTTGCAGAGAATTTAGTAGATTATATCGCAATGGATATCAAATCATCTCTGCAAAGCTACTCTGCAGTAGCTGGAGAGTGTAGTCTAGATAAAGTTAAAGCAAGTATCGAATTAATTAAAAGGTCAGAGATAGATTATGAGTTTAGAACTACAGTAGTCCCTACCCTACATACAGAACAAGATTTTAAAGGTATTGGGGAGTTAATCGCTGGAGCAGAACGTTATTATATTCAAAACTTTAGACCAGTCAATACTTTGGATAAAAAGCTAGAGGAGCTAAGCTCCTTCCCCCCTGATAGATTAGAGAAATTTAAAGAGATAGTTTCTCCTTATGTAGCTAAAGTAGAGATTCGTAATTAAAAGGAGGTGACACAGGATATGGAAAATAGAAAACGTCAAAAATGTGAGATTTATTCTCGTGTAGTTGGTTTCTTAACACCTGTAAGTCAGTGGAACAAAGGTAAGAAAGAAGAGTGGGTAGACAGAAAGACCTACGATAAAGCATTAAAAGAAGCTAAATAAATTCAAAAAAGCAAGTTGGAGTTAAAACTCCAACTTGCTTTTTTTATATAAAGTAAGTTCTTAGTTTCAGAGGGATTTTTTTATCTCCCTCTGAAACTTATGTCCACAGGATGACCTAAGGCCCTAGAACCATAGTGTCTCTTATCTCCTACTTAATAGAGGTGTGGATTTTAGAGACACTTAGGTGTCGGATAAATATCAAACTACTTATCTTTTATCTAAACTTCAAATTTATCAACCAATTCATGTAACTTCTGAGCCATATTAGCCAGCTCTTGTGAAGAGTAGGTAACCTCTGCAGACATATTACTGATATCATCAGTAACATTTATGATTTCTTGACTATTATCTGCTAAACTCTGACTAGAAGCAGCAGTCTTTTCAAGATGAGTAAATGTACTTTCACTAGAATATTCGATTTCTTTAAAGATATTGCCTGCACTTTCTATAATCTCTTGTCCATCTTTAGTCTTTGATTCAACCTGATTAATAGCTTTTAAGGCAGATTTAGACTTACCTTTAATCTCTACTACTAAATTGGAAATCTCTGATGTTGCATTATTAGTCTCTACTGCTAACTCTCTAATCTCATCTGCTACTACTGCAAAGCCTCGTCCATACTCTCCAGCTCTCGCTGCTTCAATAGATGCATTAAGTGCTAATAGATTGGTCTGTTCAGCTATATTATTGATTAAATCAATAATCTTTTCGATCATCTGTGAATCATTATCTAGCTGATTAATCACCTCTACAGTCTCCCCTACCACTTGATTGATCTCTTTGATACTAACTACTGCATTTTTGATATTACTACTTCCTATTTCAGTTTTAGAACTGGCCTCTTTAGAAAAAGAGGTGACCTCTTGCACACTACTAGAGATTTGCTGTATACTTGTTGAGATTTCTGATATAAGTTGTCTAGTATTCTCAATAGTCGCATTACCTTCTTGACTAGAAGCAGATAGCTCTTCACTAGTTGATGAAATATCACTAGCTGCTTCTAAAACATCGATTACAATCTTCTTTAAGTTATCAACCATAGAGTTAAATTCTATTGCCAATTGTCCTATCTCATCATTACGTTTAGAATCAATACTTACTTGCAAATTCCCCTGAGCAACTTTCTTCATAACCTTAATTAATTCAGAGATAAAATCTAATAAATACTTCTTGATAAAGATAGAAATAAATATAGCCACTAAAATTAATACAATAATATCTACTATTAAAATTTGTCTACCAATCTTGTTCTTACTTTCATAAACTTTATCAACTGAATTCTGGGCAAATATAACCCCATCAATTACAGGTAATGATACATAAGAAGCTATGACTTCTTTATCTTTAAAAGAATACTCTACACTTCCCCTTTTATTACTCTTAACAGTGTTCATATCTATAATTTGACCTAAATCATAGCTCTTTTCAATCATCTCTTTATCTGGATGAGCAATGACCTCATTATTCTTATTAGCAACATACACATAACTAGAATCAGTTGAGCTGGCAATTACCATACTCTGTACAGGAGTCAACAACATATCTATGCCCAAAGCTCCTATAAAATCACCATTATCATTAATTACAGGGGCTACTAAAGTAATTACTGGCTTCTTAAGCTCTTTATCTAAATGAAGATCACTCCACATAATATCTTTGTTATTTTTAATCTTTTGATACCAAGGCTTATCATTAATGTTGATCTCTTCATCTTCAGGATAAAAATAATTTTGACCAAAGCTTGTACTAAGATACAACCTTACAAAATAAGGATAATCATCTTTTAAATTCTCAAATAGCTCTCTGACTGCCCATTCATTTGCATACTTAACAGAATCTTGGCGGGAAATCAGTTTTATTATCTCTTCTTTTCTATAGAAAAAGGACTCAATTTGATTCTTTAATCCATCTGCTTTCTCTTCATTCTTTTCTTGAGCTAATTTAGTCAACTCCTTTGATACAGAGTTATTGACTATTAACCCTAAGATTAAAAATGAAATTACCAAGATAACAACTATAGTACCTACAGCTTTAAAGGATAGATTATTCTTTAAATTTACTCCCTTTAATTTCATAATGTTACATTCCCCTCCTTTTATTATCTAAATACTAGATAAGAGGTTTCTTTCTATAGCTAACAATGAAAGAAACCTCTTATTGTCAATAATTATTTACCTGCTAAATCTTTTAATAAAATTTGATATAACTCTTCTCCAATTATCTTTCTCCATTTAGTTCTTACTGGCTCTGTCTTAGCTTTGAATGCTTTATATTGTGCAGCAGATAGGATATTAACCTTCATTCCTTTGCTCTCAATAAATTTTATAGGGTCTTCAAAAGAAAATATACCTTCTTCATTATTCTCTTTTAAATAATTCAATGCAGTACCATCATCAAGACCCATCCTTGCTAACATCTGTTCATATTCTAAAGCTTCTTTAGCAGATTGCTCAATAATATCTTGGGTTTTACTATCAAAACTCTCCCAAACATCTTTATTAATACCAATCACTAATGGATCAAATAGATAATTCCATAAGGTAATATGATTATGATAGTTCCAAATTTCAACTGGTATCTCTACACCCAATAATGGATTTTCTTGACCATCAACTACACCTTGCTTAAACCCATTGATTGCTGACCCCCAAGGCATACTTACTGGTCTTGCCCCTAAAGCATTGTAAGTATCAAAAAAGATAGGTGTCCCAACTACTCTAACTCTAAGTCCTCTCAAATCATCAGGACTTGTAATTGCTCTTTTACTATTAGTAATTTGACGAAATCCATTTTCTCCCCAACCAAATGCCTTAACACCCTTTTTTTCTAATAAATTTAAAATATATTCTCCAGTTTTACCACTATAAACGGCATCAATCTGGTCATAGCCTTGATACATAAAAGGTAGAGAAAAGACATTTAGCTCCTTGACCTGAGATGACCAGTTAATAGTAGAAGATATAGCCATATCTATCTGTCCTTGCTGTAACATTGCAAATTCATTTGTCTGCTTTCCTGCAAAGAGCTTCCCACCAAAATAAGGTTTAATATTCACCTTTCCTGCTGTTCTCTCTTCTACTAGCTCAACAAACCTTTCTGCCCCAGCTCCCCAAGGAAACCCTGGTCCAACAACTACACTAAGCTTATATTCTTCTTTAAATTCAGCGGCAGACCCTACTGAAGTATTAACAAATAGCATTAATGTTAAGACCAATAAAATTAGTAATTTCTTCTTCAATTTACCTTCCCCCTTAAAATCTCTTTTATAGAATTTAAAAATAAGCTCCCCCCTTTAAGAGAGGAAGCTTATTTAATTTAGAGTTAAACTCTACTCTTCAACATCTCCTAAATCCTCACCTGATTCTTCATTTAGCTTTATCTTTCTAAATGAATTACTATGAGGTAAGATTAATTGGAAACCTGATGAATAGTCAATTTGAACTTCTCCACGCTTTAACTGACATTCAAGTAAATGTCCTCCACCTGTACGGTCTTCATTAATGAAATGTAGGTGAAATTTAGGAACATTAATTCCATTAACATAGTATGGAGACCAAAAACCAACTAATGTTCCCTTGGTATTATAAAAATCAAAGGTTGGTTGCGTAGCAGCTATTTTAGCCAACTTTGGATATGGCTTGCTCTGTTTAGGCACACTACGAGTCTTTACATGTTTAAATTCTCCTTCAATCTTAATAGCATAGAATATATTCTCACTTGGCAACAATTCTGTTAACTCTTTTTTAAGCTCCTCAAGATCCTTTACTCCCTTAAATACAGCACTTTTATCTTCATCAAAATATGTAGTTACAGCAAAAGGAGTTTTAACATTGTCTGAAACTGCTTTTACCTCTCCAGTAGATTTGACTTGATAAGCTACACCATCTAAAATAACCATCTCTCCATCTAAGTTATGGAACGTTCCCAGACCAAAGTTACCATGATCTAACAATTGACCAATTGTCATATTTCCATCATATAATCCTTGTAATAAAGCATCGATTGTTGAAATTTGAAATAAAGTATCTTGCCCCTCAATCTGAGCATAAGCAGTTAAACTTAAACCAATTATTAATAAAAAACTTACTACTAAATAAATACTACTTTTTTTGATAATCTTCATAACTATCCCCTCTCTGCATATAAGTTTTTAAATGATTATTTAACAATCTATTAACTATACTGAAGATTATTTTTCAGCATAGCAAAAAAATAAATAGTCCTATCCCTCTAAATGAAAGGAATAGAACTGCTTACTTTTCTATTCACTATTCTTGCGGTAGTCTGACGATCTTAGTACAAAATTGTACCTTAGACTCAAAAACTTTGCGACCTTATCTTTCAATAAGTGTGCTATTTCAGGAATAATAAAGACATATTATATTTTTATACCAAAAATGACAACTAAAAGAATCAAATGATTATATTTCTTATATTATGTTAAAATTATACCATGTATAATATACCAAATCAAGTTAATAAACTAATTTAATGGTTTAAATTTTATTCAAGTAATTATTTCCTTAACTCTTTGAAAAATTTATATTATCTAATAGAGAATCGGTTTTAATAAGATGTTTTCACCAAAAATTAAATAAGATGGTTCCTCTGAACTAGAAACCATCTTAAACTTACTCAAAACTTTAGTTCTATATAGAACATGAAAAAGAATTTAAATTAATTTAGCAACGCCCTGAGGTAATCTATCCGAAGAAGTACTCTTGGAGTGGGAATTAATGCGAATCACACAAATTAGGATATTAATAGATTAAATTAAAGATTTAAAAGCTCTTGATTTCAATTCGCGTCAATTCGTAAGATTCGTTGCAAAAAATTATTTGAACTTGTTAGTATTACTATAACTGTTAATATGAAATCTTTATCGGTTTCTATATATACGATAAATATAGTGTTAGATATTCTACTGTCTTCTTTCTGTTAATTTTAATAACAGATCATCTTAGTCAACTCATAATTTTTATCATTGAAGCTCTTCTGCTGACTATTGACAACCTCTAAATCTACTGCCTCTACCACATTATTTCTAACCCCTACCATCTTGGCATTCTCTCCTTTGACCAGTTGATTGACCGCCTCTGCTCCCAACTTACTTGCCAAAACCCGATCGAAGACTGTCGGACGTCCTCCTCGTTGCTGATGACCCAACAAGGTCTCCCTTACTTTGAATCCTAATCTCATCTCTAACTCTCTGCTAATATCATCGACCTTACCTACACCTTCAGCCATCAAAATAATCCCATAATTCTTACCGATTTCAAACTTTCTCTTTAAATTATCAGTAATCTCATCATAGTCTACTTCTTGCTCAGGAATTAATAGTCCATCTACACTTCCTGCCAGAGCAGAGGTCATTGCAATCTCTCCTGAATGACGCCCCATCACCTCAATTACAAAAACTCGAGGTGTATCACCAACTAAGGAGGTGGCAGTATCTAAAATTCTATCAACTGTCTCGGTAACGATATTACAAGCAGTATCAAAACCAATAGCATAATCTGTTCCTGCAATATCATTATCAATGGTTCCAGGTACACCTATTACCTTCACCCCTGCATCTACTAACTTTTGTGCCCCCTTCATCGAACCATTACCACCGATCACCACCAATCCATCTAGTTCTAGGCTTTTGATATTAGCTAATGCCCTCTTAAAACCTTCCTTACTTTGAAACTCCTTAGTTCTGCCGGTCTTAATAATCGTACCACCATAGCTAATAATCTCTTCTACATCTAATATTTCTAACCTTCTATACCTCTTCTCTAGAAGTCCAATATAGCCAGCTTCAATCCCTAAGACCTCTAAATTATAATATGTACCAGCTTTAACCACAGCTCGCAAGGTAGCATTCATCCCTGGAGCATCACCACCACTTGTTAACACACCAATTCTTTGCATAAGGCACCTCCTGAATTTAATTTCACCTTTATCTATTTTTTTATGCTTAATCTTTGATTTAAAGCAAAAACTTAAGAAGGATAATGCGACACTTTTGTGTCTTAGTTGACAGTTAAGGTCTTTAAAAACGAAAAGAATTATTGTTTGAACGAAGCAAAAATTGAGATAGAATTTAGAGTATTATAAAGTTTTAATTAGAGAGATAATAATTGATAATCCTTATCATTTTGATTGCGTAGTAAGTTTTAATTCTTTTCTAGACCTTTTGCTTACTTTTGGGGCAATGCTAAAAGTAAGGCGCCCTTAGGCGCGCCCCGTAGGAAGTAGTCTTGGGCTGCAACCTAAGATTTTATTTACTTTCTTAAAGTAAAATTATCGCAATATACTCATATTGTAAAACCTAAAGCAATTTACTTATAGTCTCTTATTAAAAAGAGAACGGCTCCCACCGTTCCCTTCATACTCTATTCTATTACATTAAAACTCCCGCAATTGTAGCAGTCATATAAGTTGCTAAAGAACCTGCTACCAATGCTCTAATTCCTAATTGTGCTAATTCTCCTCTTCTCTCTGGTGCTAAACTCCCTAATCCACCAATTTGAATAGCAATTGAGGAGAAGTTAGAGAATCCACATAGGGCAAAGGTCGCAATTAATTGAGATTTATGGGATAATACCCCTTCTTTAATCATTTCTGATAATTGAGTATATGCTACAAACTCATTTAATGCCATCTTCTGTCCCAATAAGCTTCCTACTTCAGTAATTTCACCTACAGGAACACCCATTACCAAGGATAATGGCGCAAAGATATAACCTAAAATTTGTTCTAAGCTCGTACCAAGATAACTTAATGGATAGTTAATCAAAGCAATAATTGATACAAAAGCCAGTAACATAGCAGCTACATTCAAGGCTAATTTCAAACCTTCACTTGCCCCTTCAGCAGCAGCATCGATTACATTAGCATTATTTACTTCAATATCTACCTTCATCTCTCCAGAAGTAACTGATTCTTTAGTCTCTGGTACAACAATCTTGGCCATCATCAAAGCAGCTGGAGCTGACATGATACTAGCAGCTAATAGATATCCAGCATCAATACCCATTCCAATATATCCTGCCATTACACCACCAGCTACAGTAGCCATACCACCTGACATTAAAGCCATTAGCTCTGAACGAGTCATATTTGGTACGAATCTCTTAACTACTAATGGTGCTTCAGTCTGTCCAACAAAGACATTTGCTGCTGCAGATAATGATTCTGCACCACTTAAGTTCATTACCTTCTTCATAATCTTAGCCATAAATTCTACTACCCTTTGAATAGCACCTAGATAATATAATACAGACATAAGTGCTGAGAAAAAGATAATTGTAGGGATAACAGAGAGTGCAAAACTAAAACCTGTACTCATCAAAGAACCAAATAAGAACTCAGCACCCTTTGTTGAGAATCCTAAAATTGTAGCAATAAAATCACTTAATTTTTGAAAGGCTACCTTCCCGATAGGTAACTTCAAAATTGTAAAAGCAAATACTAACTGTAATAATAAACCACCGATTACTGGACGAATATCAATCTTCTTTCTATCCTCAGAAATCAAATAAGCAATTCCAATTAAAACAAACATACCAACTATACCAATTAACTTTGACATATTAAAAGCCCCCTTAATTTATAATCTGAATTGTAATTAGAGGCTTATTAATAGTTATTGATTATTAGACGCCAACTTATTGAGTTTGATATACAGGTCTATAATTAAAATAAAGACTACCAATACAATAACTATTACCTTATCAGACGTCTAACTTATTAAGATATACCCTTCTATTAAAACAAAATTTTACTAGTCTTTAATTTATATTCTTATAATATTATTTTTTAGTCTTCTAAAATAAGCTTTTACTCAATACTAAACCTAAATAGACACCTACAACACCCATAACTCCTGCTAAGTTAGGAGGAGCTGGTGCAGGTAGTTTTAAGAAAGAGAATAAAGCACCTACTAACACTCCACATACTGTAGAGATTAGAACTTGACTCATTGTGTTGCCTCCCTCTAGTTTGGTTTCCCTCTCCCACCCACTCACCTATTTATGTGAGTTGAAATAAAAAAACTTACCTCTAACAACTTTAATTATTAAAAATTGGTAAAGGTAAGTCGTCTGACATCTTACAATATAATTTTAATATATCTAATAGTCTTTGTCAAGTGATTTATATTTTTGTTAAATTTCAGTCTAAGTAAATTTATAGATCTCCAAGTCTAAAGTGTAATTTAATGGATATATAGCAACACTTTTTTTGGTGGTTAGAAGTTAGAAATTTAGGTAGTTAGGTAGTTCCTAACCACCTTTCCACCTAATAACGAAAGTGTTGCATCATCCTTCTATTGTTTCATTCTAGAGTTGTTTATCTATATAGATTTCCAAGTCTAAGGTGTAATTTAATGGAGATGTTGGGGCGGTTTGGGTATTAGGAGATAGATGGTATTGTTTCATTCTAAGGTTGGATGACTATAAAAGTAAAAAAGTATCACTTTTTGTCTCTATAATATCATAGTTAATTTTTATTCTAGATTCACGGACCTATAAACTTCTATTATTACCTTAATCTATTTAATTGAACTTAGACTCAGTATAAAGCTAAATAAAGAAAATACTATATTGGAAAATATAGTATTTTCTTTATTATCTATATATTTTTAATAGTCACTTGTTCCTGTAGCACCAGTTACAATTGCAACTCCAGAGCTAGCTCCAATTCTAGTAGCACCTGCTTCAATCATCTGTATAGCATCATCTTTACTCCTTACTCCACCAGATGCTTTAACTCCCATATCTGGACCAACAGTCTCTCTCATTAATTTTATATCTTCAACAGTAGCTCCAGCAGTTCCAAATCCAGTAGACGTCTTAACAAAGTCTGCTCCTACCTCTTTTGCTATTTGACAAGCCTTGACCTTCTCTTCTTCAGTTAAGTAACAGGTCTCAATAATTACTTTTACTAATGCACTTCCTTTAGAAGCTTCTACAACTGCTCTAATATCATCCTTTACAATATCCCAGGCACCTGACTTAATCGCACCAATATTGATTACCATATCAATCTCATCAGCACCATTTTTTATTGCATTTCTAGTCTCAAAAATCTTAGTTTCCGTTGTAGTCTCACCTAGTGGAAATCCAATTACTGTACAGACCTTCACTTTACTTCCTTCTAACTCCTTACTAACTAAAGAAACAAAGGAAGGATTAACACAAACAGAAGCAAAACCGTACTCTAAAGCTTCTTGGCATCTCAATTTTACATCTTTATCTAAGGCATCAGCATTCAATATAGTATGGTCAATCATAGCTGCTAACTCTTTATTATCCATTTTTTCTCCTCCTATATACGTTGTATGACGTCTGACAACTTAATAATATCATACCAAAGTTTATTTTTCAATGTATTTATCTTCAATATTTTCAATTTGAATATATTAAATTAACACCTTCTGCTAGTTTAATTTTAATATAGAGATTATAACTTAAGATGGATGTTGCAACAGCTTTGTGTCAGGAATCAGGAACTTGGAATCAGTATGGTTTACAGATTGCTGAAAACCGATTCCAGATTCCTAAATTATCACATTATCCCTCTATTATACCAGCCTACCTACTAACATAATAGATTAAGCTGATAATCACAAAAATCATCACTATCTCTCTTTACTCCCTAAAAGCATTCTCAGTAAAGCCTTCTCCCAATACTTCATGAACTTCAGTAATGATAACAAAAGCATTTTTATCGATATTATGTACTAACCTCTTTAAGTCAGAGACCTCTGAACGGCTGATAATACAGAGTAAGACATCCTTATTATGTTCAGTAAAGCCACCTTTTCCTTTCAAGATAGTAACCCCACGATCCATCTTCTCTAAAATATTCTTTCTAATCTCTTCTGAATGATCCGAAATAATAAAAGTTCCCTTGGAAATCTTCAGACCTTCCTGTACTATATCAATTGCTTTACCAGTAATCATCATCGCCACAAAAGCATAAAGGGCAATCTCTGCATTAAAGACTATTCCAGCTAAAGCGATTACACAAAAATCTATAATCATTAAACTCTTACCTACACTGATTCCAGTAAATTTATTGATCAATTGAGCTACTAAATCAGTTCCTCCAGTAGTCCCTTTAGATCTAAATACCAGCCCAAGTCCTAGACCACTTAACCCTCCACCATAAATAGATGCTAATAAGAGGTCATGGGTCAATACTGGCAGATATGGAGTTAATAAATCTATCCCAAAAGAGAGTAAAAAGATTCCATACAGGGTTCTAATTCCAAATTTAGCCCCTAACTCCTTGACACCTATAATAAAAAGAGGTATATTGATAGCTAAACTGACCATTCCTACAGGTAAACCAAAGAGATAATAGATCACTGTAGAGAATCCACTTACCCCTCCTGCTGCAATCTTATTAGGAATTAAGAACATTACTAACCCTGCTGCTGTAATTAGTGATCCAATCGTAATCCAAAAATAATCATATACTGTCTGTTTTCTCATCACCAACACCCTTACTTACTTTAACTTATTTAATTTTTTAAGCTTTTCTTGAAATACTTCATAGATAAATTGGGGTAATGCTGACATCCTTCCCACCCGTTTAGGCTCCTGTAATAATCTGTATAACCATTCTAAATGAAAGTTCTGCATCATTTTTGGAGCACGCTTCTTCTTGCCAGCTAAGATATCAAAGGTACCACCTACACCAATCCCTACTGGAACATCTACCTTAGATAGTTGTTTATTCAACCATTTTTCCTGTAAAGGAACTCCCATCCCTACTAAGAGTATATCCACTCTATTATCTTGCAACTCCTCTACAACCTTCTTTTCTAATTCTCTATCTAAATAGCCATGATGGGTTCTAATATTTAAATTGGAATATTTATTCTTTATCTTAGCTTTAGCCTCCTTAGCTACTTTTGGAGCACCACCTAAAAAGTAAAAATTATAACCTTTTTTACTGCCAGTCTCTAATAATTCTTTGACCAAATCAATCCCAGCAACTCGTTCAGCCAAAGGATTTCCTAACAACTTAGAAGCTAGTACTACCCCTGTCCCATCAGGTATAACCAGATCAGCAGAATTTATAATCCTCTTTAACTCTTCATCCTGATGTGCCCTAATAATCATCTCAGCATTAGGGGTAACTATAATATGGCTATCTTTAGAGTTTATAAAGGATTTAATTTTATTTAGGGCCTCCTTTTGATTAACTTTATCTACTAATACCCCTAAAATATCTACTCTCTCTCTCATAGATTATCACCTAGAATCCCTAATGATAGTTCTATATTCTGTAGAGCTAGTCCTTCTAAATTATTAATTTTTTTCTTTATTTTCTTCTGTATTTCTTCTTTTTTACCCCAAGTTTCAATTATTTCACCAATGTCTTTAGATATATCTAGATTATCAATCTGAGCTAATGCTGATAATTCTAAGCTATTGAGAAAACTATCAATTTTAGGATCATATGAAATTCCAATAAGAGGAACTCTATTTAAAGCAGCAAAAATTAGAGAATGTAACCTTACACCTAATAACATATCAACTTCTCCTACCAAACCTAATACCTCCTGAGGGCTATAACTATGAATAATTATCTCTGCTTTATTCTCCATCAACTCAGCCACCCTCCTACTAACCTCTACATCAACAGGATAATGGAGAGGAATGAATAAAATATTGATATCTAGTTTCTCTTTTAATCGATCTAAAATTTTAGCAATCTTGTTCAAGTAACTATTATCCTGCCATGGTCTTAGTGATACACCAAGTAGATTCTCTTTAGCTTTAATCTCTTCTATATTAAGAATTTCCTGTACTCGCTCTTGAGTAGCTTTTTTGAGAATAAAGACAGGATCAGCCGTCATATATATATCCTCTCTTACACCTATCTTCTCTAATAATTCTTTAGAATCTCTATCTCTAACAGTAATTAAATCAACTCTATTTAATGTCTCTTTTACTAAACGGCGATTAAAGGAATAATTAATAGGGCCAACACCTTGAGCACAACAAAAGACTGGAACTTTAAAGAGTTTAGCCAATAGAATAATCCCCAAATAATAAGGAATAGTCTTATTACTAGTTACATCTTGTAACAAACTACCTCCACCACTAATCAACAAGTCAGCACCTTTAAGATAATGAGTTAAAGCTCTACTACTTGTTCTATTAATAGCCTTAACACCATGTACCAACCTTGTCCACTCTGGATTTGCTGAGAGTACAATAATTTCGATATCAGCTCCACTTCTCTGTAAGTTATCGATTAATGCAGCTAAAATTGCCTCATCACCTGCATTCTTAAATCCATAATATCCAGATAAGATTACTCTTTTCATTGTCTCACTTCCCCGTTATATAAGTTGACAGTTACCGGTTGACGGTTTACAGTTAAAATCTAAATAAAAATTTAATCACAGTTAGCTCCAATGTTCATAGATTAGTTATTCACCTATAACTAGTAGCTATGTTTCATTCGTATCAAGCTACTCTCAGAGTACTTCCTACCATTTAAAATACTTTGAATAACTATTCAATTTGTTTTTCATCATTATATGTCTTAATTTTTATTCTTTTAACTGTAAACTATACACTGTCAACAGTCAACCTAAAAAATATAACAACTTAATACTATCTAATAAAATTAAAGTAAAGGCTTATTCCTAACTTTGCTTATTATTTTGACTATAGAAATGAACCCTCCCCCAATAACCCCCCCTAATCCCACTCCAATCAATACTCTAAATAAAGAGACAATAAAGGGAGTATGCAGATGAGAAAAGGTATTTAAAATAGTAATCTGACCAATCAATCCTAATAAAACCACCCATAGATACTGTTGCTCTTTAAAAGATAGATAAATACCTAAAATCAATAAGGGGTGTCCAATTAAAAAACTCTTAAATCTTGGTCTAATCACTAAGATATCTTCTAATAGCTTTCTAACCTGTATCTCAAAGCCAGTTACTGGGATTATTGGATTATTCCCTGTTCTACTCAAATAAATAACTCCTCCACTAATTAAGATAGAAGCTACCATTATATCCTGTATACTTATCTTTCTTGTAAGTAGCTTACTTATATCCTGCTTTAAATCTTCCAAACTACTATATTTGAAATATAAGTAATAAATTGTACTTAAGATTAAAGGTAGTAAAAAAGCCAACTTTATCCCTCTAAATTGAGCAACCTGTAAGAGATACTCTCTATCTGCTAACAGCCCTTGTATTAAAATTCCTCCACTAATAGTCACCATAGTTCCCTGTATAAAGAGTTTATAGCAATTAATTAAAGTTCTTTCTCCCTTGATTCTATTAAGAAGATAGATAAAGGTGATTAGCGGAAAGATGATTGCAGTTTTTAAAGCTATCAACTCTAAGACTAATTTTTGATTAAAGATATAAAGCCCAACTAAGGCTAATAACCCCAATCCAAAAGAAGGATAAAACAACTTTGAACTCCAAAAAGTTAATAATAAAGTGATCCAAGCTATTAATGACAGTGCCACAATCAGCTTTAATACTTTGTTATTATTTATCTCTTTAAAAGGATTAGCTACTCCTAAGCGATAACCAGATTTATGTAGTCTCTCTGCTAGCCCTTCAATAAATTTAATCGTATCTGATCTTTCATCAAAAGGCTTTAAGTATAAAACCCTGACATTTCTCTCATAAACCGCTTTAAAGTAGCGGTTTATTGTCTTCTCAATACCAAGCTTTGCTAATTCTTCTTGCTGTAAACTATGTACCCTTACAGCATTTAAATTAATATTTCTAGCTAACTGATTTACCCCTAGTTGATAAGCAATAAATGGTTCGATTATTCCCAAAGTAATCCCCTTATCCTTTAAAATTCTAGCTGTCTCTTCAATCTCTGTAGGATATCCAAGCACATTGTCTCCACTAAAGATTAATTTATCAAAATCAGCTAATCTATTAACTACTTCTTGAAAATCTTCCACCGAATTATTAGCAACTATACGAGGAACAAAATTAAATCCTAGTCCTTTTAACTTAGCTAACACCTCAGTATCAAAGTAAAGAGGAATATCTAAATCTTCACCTTTCCAATCAGAGATTACTAGAAAATCACCACTTTGTTCAACTTTACCTTCTCCTAGTTTAGTAATCAATAAATCTTTAAGCTTTAATAACAAGTTACTACTCCCTGTAATATATAAATCATTTATATCAAAATCTTTATCTTGGGATATAAATTTATTAAAAAAATTAAGCTCTTTACCTGAATAATAGGTTATTCTATTCTTAGTTTCTAAACTCCTTAAACTCTCCTGCTCCAATGCCACTGAACTTACTCCCAACTCTTGAAGCTTTATCAGTAAATCTACTTGTTCCTTTTCTTCTAACAAGCTATAATCTATTACCAACTCTACATCCCTATTACTACTCTCAACTTGATACCTCTTAACGATTAAGAATATAGCTGAAAGTAATCCAATTATGATAATTAAACCTAGGAACCGCTTCATAAAATCCCCCATTTGTATATACTCAATAAAAAAATCTCATCCCTATAATTAGGATGAGAATCTTTATAGTTAATTATTCTGATTGAAACTATTTAAAGATTAAATCAAATAGTTTTTTGCCACCAGTTTCACGAACAGAGACGAATTTAGATTAAGATTTTTTAACCTTAATCTTTTAATCTACCTTTGCTGTTCCATATGTTAATCTCTCTAATATTCATCTAAGTGATTAAACTCTGCATCTTCAATCCAATTTAGAGGTCTTTCTAGATGTTCTACAATATTATCCATAATGATTTCATGTCGTTTCTCTTCTTTTGCCAATTTTAAAAAGGCTTCTTGAATTACAGGCTTATCAACTTCCTCAGCTTTTTGTTGGTAAAAGTTATAACTACTTCGTTCCATCTCTACAGCTTTTCTATATAAATTGACATCCTCTTGAACTGGCTTCTCACTATTGACAGAGATATCCTTAGCTATTTCTTTAAAGACCTCTTTAGCTTTAGGTAAGATATCAGACTCTATCTCAGCCACTTCCTCTTCTTGCTTTAATTTCTTAACAATCTCTTCATGCCTCTTCTCTTCTTTAGCCAAATAATCAAAGATTCTCTTTAAATTACTATCTGTTGTCTGTTCAGCACATTCTTTATAATAGTCCTTATTTTCTCTCTCAAAATCAATAGCAAAGTCATAGATATTCATTGAAAAAACTCCTCTCTATTTATTATTAAGAAGTCTATTCCAAAGGAATAGACTTCAAATTATTTATATTAAATTATCCTTGCATAAACATTTCAACATCTTCTTCTACCTCACCAATACCAGCTATACCAAAGTTCTCAACTAAGACATTAGCTACGTTCTCAGATAAAAATGCTGGTAATGTTGGTCCTAAGTGAATATTCTTAACTCCTAGATATAATAATGCTAATAGTACAATTACAGCTTTTTGTTCATACCAAGCGATATTATAAGAGATAGGCAGTTCATTGATATCATCTAATTCAAATATCTCTTGCAGCTTCATTGCAATTACTGCTAAGGAATATGAGTCATTACATTGTCCTGCATCTAAGACTCTAGGAATTCCTCCAATATCTCCCAAGTCAAGCTTATTATATCTATATTTAGCACAGCCTGCTGTTAAAATTACTGTATCCTCTGGTAATTCTTTAGCAAATTCAGTATAATAATCTCTACTATTCATTCTTCCATCACAACCAGCCATCACAAAGAATTGTTTGATAGCACCAGATTTAACTGCATCTACTACCTTATCAGCCAGTGCTAAGACCTGGTTATGAGCAAACCCTCCTACAATCGTTCCATTTTCAATCTCAGAAGGTGCATCACATGTTTTAGCCAACTCTATAATCTCACTGAAATCCTTCTTACCATTCTCATCAGCCTCGATATGAGTTGCACCATCTAAACCAGCAGAACCTGTTGTAAAGATCTTATCTTTATAACTAGCATTGCCTTTTGGTGGCACAATACAGTTAGTTGTAAATAGAATTGGTCCATTGAAACTTTCAAACTCTTCTTTCTGCTTCCACCATGAGTTACCATAGTTACCTACAAAGTGCTCATACTTCTTAAAGGCTGGATAATAGTTAGCTGGTAACATTTCAGAGTGAGTATAAATATCTACTCCACTTCCCTCTGTCTGCTCTAGTAATTGCTCCATATCCTTTAAGTCATGACCACTGATTAAGATAGCTGGATTATTTCTAGTTCCGATATTTACTTCTGTAATCTCTGGATTACCGTAAGTCTCTGTATTAGCTTTATCTAATTGAGCCATACCTTCTACACCAAACTTACCTGTTTCTAAAGTCAATGCTACTAGTTCATCGGCTGTTAAACTATCATCAGTCACTGCAGCTAGTGCATTCTGCATAAAGTCATAAACCTCTTGATTTTCATAGCCTAGATTATAAGCATGCTCTGTGTAAGCTGCCAATCCTTTGACACCATAAGTAATTAACTCTCTTAAAGACCTCACATCTTCATTATCAGTCTGTAAGACTCCAACCTCTTCAGCTTTAGCTGAAAATTCTTCTTCTGTTCCCCTCCAAGTAGCTCCTTCATATAGATCAGTAAACTCTGCTCCTGCTGTTTCTGCTTTAGCTTTAATCTCATCTCTTAACTCTAAAGCCTCTTTAATCTGCTCTACAAAAGCATCATTATCAAAGTTGGCATTAGTAATTGTCATAAATAAGCTTTCCATAACAAAGGTATCTACCTTTGGAGTCTTTACTCCAAGCTCTTTAGCCTTAGTACTATAGATTGAAATTCCTTTAAGTAAGTAGATCAATAAATCTTGCAGGTTTGCTGTAGTATCAGTCTTACCACAAACACCTCTGACTGTACATCCCTTTCCACCTGCTGCTTCTTGACATTGATAACAGAACATTGACATTAAAAATCCCCCCTAAATAATTTATGTATTTGGTCTTTTAGATTGATACATAAAACTAGATAATTATTTATACAGGATTTACAGATAATACACTCCTATTTATTAATTACAGGATAAAAGCTTCAATCTCCTCCTTATATATATAAATAATCTAGTTTTTAACTTTATTTACTACTTATTTTCTAATAATTCTAGATAATTTTTATTCTTCTTACCTATATTATAAATTTATTAAAACTAAACTTATATGATATAACTCACATTCAGAGTGATAATTTACCAAAAATCATATTTATCTATGGTACCTAACTTTATAATCCAGTTTAAGAATATATTTATAGAGATAATGCGACACTTTTTATAATGATAAATTTACTAGCCACAGGTTTTAACCTGTGGTGATGGTGATATGTTACACTACGGGTTAAAACCCGTAGCTAAAACTTAAAGTGTCGCAATATACCCATTAAGTTTCATTTAAGGATTGGACATCTATATTGAGCTATTATATAATTAGCTGCAAGAAATCTATATAAGGAGTTGATTAAGATTATTATAAAGAAATCTATTCAAGAGTTCAGCCAATTAATTTCAAGTACAGAAGAACCTGTTCCAGCTGGAGGATCAACAATTGCTACTACTGCTCTATTAGGAGTATCCCTGCTCAAATTAGCCTCTAAAGTCAGTAAAATAACAATTGATTTAGAAAAACTAGAGCAGATAGCAAAGAATCTTCTTCAAGCTATAGATGGAGATGTTCAAGCCTTTAAACTCAATTCGCAGAAGCAATTTAAAGATCTACAGACCCTTCAGCAGATAATCGATATCCCCTTAGAGATAGCTAAAAATTCATCCTTAGCCCTTAAACTAGCATCTCAAATTAAACCTGATATAAAAAAGAGTGTCAGAGCAGACTATCAAATCGCTATTTTTAATTTAATAGCAAGTATCAAAGGAGCACTAGCTATTATCGAATCAAATTATCAGTTCTTCACTGCTGATGAGTATATACAACAGGTAAAAAAAGAGGTTGAAAAATTAAATAACTTCCTATTAAAACAAAAATAGTAGCTGCCAGCAGCTACTATTTATATATATATAAACAAGGGAGTCAATAATTGATAACTTCAATTACTATAATTAAATTATAATATACTATTTAAGGAATTAATATGATATAAGTCACATTGATAATTTATAGAGCACCTTCTTAAATAGTCACTTATTACCCAACCATTGATTTCTTAGTCCATCTTCTACTCCGCCATCTAAAGAACATACAGATACCTCTAATCCATTCATCACAGGTCATTCCTAGCCAAATTCCAGGAAGTCCATAACCCAAAACTATTCCAAAGAAGTATCCACCCAAGACTGCAACTCCCCACATCGAGATAATTGCCATTACTACAGGAAATATTACATCACCTGCTCCTCTTAAAGTATTGATTAACACAACATTAAAATTCCTTCCTGGCTCTAGAAAAGCATCTATCATCAAAACCGAGGTGCCCAATATGATAATTTGAGAGTCATCTGTATAAAATCCAATGAGGTATTTCCCAAAAAAGAAGATAAATATACTACCTATTACTGTAAAAACCATAGAGATTTTAAAATTCTTAAGTCCAGTCTCATATGCCTGCTCTATTTCATTGGCTCCAACCAGATGCCCAACCATTATTTGACTTGCTTGTCCGATGGCTATCGAAAATAACATTACAAACCAACCTATCATCCAGGCATAAGTTCTAGTTATATAGGACATTTCACCGAAATTAACCAATATAATACTCATCAGAACTGTCTGAGCTAAATTATAAGACATATTCTCCATTGCTGATGGAAAACCTATTTTGAATAATTTCTTAAGTACCCTAACTGGTCTCTCTTTTAAATGAGAGAATATAGTCAGAGGTAATAGCTTCTTAAATAAGAAAACAAAAGCCACAATAGTTGCACATATTCTACTAAATGTAGTAGCAATTGCTACACCTTTCACCCCCAAAACTGGTGCTCCAAATAGACCAAAGATAAAGATTGCGTCACCACAAATATTTATAATATTCATAATAACAGTTATAATCATGCTCTGCTTGGCATAGCCATGGCTTCTAATAATAGCAGTTAGAGTATTTAATATTGCCTGAAAGAATAAGGCTCCACCTACAATTGTAATATATTCAGAAGCATATTTCATTAAATCTGAAGTCAACCCTATTTTAAGTAATATGTAATCTCCAGAAAAGATCATGATAATACTTATAACCATACCTATTAGCAGATTTACAGCAAGAGATATAGCACTTACTCTCTCTACCTCATCATTTCGTTTTGCTCCAACATTCTGGGCTACTAATACTGCTGTACCAGCAGAGATTATAACAAATATCAGATTCAGATTAGCAATTACCTGATTAGATGCCCCTACAGCACCAGCAGCCCTATCATCAAATTGACTTAACATAAAAATATCTGCTACTCCAAGTAGCATAAACAATAAAATTTCAATAAAAATCGGCCCTGCAAGTTGATACAAACTCTTTCTCTTCTCCATATTACCCCTTCTATCTATAGTTTATTACCTTATTATAATTACTTTTTTGAAGTTACTTATATATGTTATATTAAACTTATACCTTCATTAACTCCTATCACTAGAAGCAATTTTTATCAATAAAACAAGTTTAAAAGTAGATTATAAAGGTTTGACCAGCTGGTCATAAACTATATTATACAGCAATTACCTCCAATCTTCAATCACTGATATAGTTTTGTGAATTTAAAATAATACCTTATGGAGAGATTACAACACTTTTAAAATTAGCGTGAGTTGATGTGTGAGTGTGAGTGTGAGTAAACCCTAATAAAAAGAAGTTTTACGCACATTCACACTCATAGCTCACACTCGACACAAAGTGTCGCACTATCCCCGTATAAAGACAATTTTAAATTATACTCTAGAATCATAAATTAATGAAGATGTCTAATCCCAATTTATGTTTTTAACCCTAACTCATCATTTGTTACTGAATCTTATTTGTTCTCTCCTAAAATCTCTAAGCTATCCTCTTCTAATTTGACCTGTTGAATCTTAACAGGAAAGGGCAAATCAGCAAAATCAATTTCAAATTGTAACTTATCTTTAATCTGTTCGATCAAACTCTTAGGGATAATAATATTCTGCACTGCCAATTCATCAGAGTTGAAGACAATAGTATCATTATCTGCAACTATAAAATTTCCTGCTAATTGAATCTTGACATTAGCATTAAAGAATTGTATATCACCTGTCATCATTACTTTATTCTTCAAAAGGTCCATCTTAAATTTATCAAATATATCAAGTTCCTCTCTACTAGCAAGATATTGATTCAACTCTTCTTCTGAGACCTTCAACTTAAGGTAAGTGTTTTCCCCTTCTATTACCTGCCATTGACCATCTATCTTCTTAACCTTTAAATCTTTAAAATTTCCTTCAAATTTATTAATTGGCAATGAATCTATAACTAAATTATCTGCGCTAAACTCCAATTTATCCACTTTACCTAACAAGAGTTCTACCGCAGGAAAAGAATCAATGTCTACCTCTAGCCTATCACTCTTATCTACTTCTTCTTTTAAAGTATCAGTCAGCCTTTGGGAGATTGATTGTGGTAAATAAAACTGCATAAAAGCCAAAATTAATAATAAAAATATAATCACAAGCACCTTAAAATTTCGCATATATTCACCCCAATTCATATATAATATAAAGACTATTCAACTATTATAAAGATCTATTATATTCTAAGAGATTTAATTTAATTAGGTTGTTGAACAATTACTTTACTCTTTAAATTAAAATTTTATATTTTATCTCTTAGATTTTTGGAAAAGTAAGCAGTACTTCATTTTAACTATGCAATTATCAATTTAACCAATAAAATCACAATAATAATAAATAGTATTAGCGTTGTTCCTGCTTGAAGTTATTAGTATCTTTAAAATAAGAATGTTAAAACAGCTCCTGTCCCCAATCCCACTATTATTCCCAAAGTAGCATCTAAACCATAATCAAAGTCATAAGAGCTAGGTATCAATTCAAATAAGGTTAGATATAACATTCCTCCTCCCGCAAATCCCAAAGAAACCGATAAGAACTCTGGAGATATATAGCCTATTAAAGATCCACAGAAAGCTCCAATACCCATGGGTATCCCAGGTAAGAGTGTAGCTATAAAGATTCTAATAGGGCTCCAACCTCCTACATTCATTGGGGTTGCCATTGATAAACCTTCAGGAAAGTTATGAAATGCCATCACTATCGCCAAGCCAAAACCCAACTCAGCTGTAGCAATATATCCTGCCCCAATTGCTAAACCCTCTGGAAAATTATGAATAGAGATTCCTAATCCTAGTAACACCCCTGTATGAATATACTCTTCTCCTTTTATATACTTTCTAAAAAATTTACTCGTTATACTTAACAAAATAAATCCTAATAATAGTCCACTAACTGCATATGCTAAACTACTATGATGAATAGACTCAGGAACTAAATCAACCATTACAATAGCTAACATAATTCCTCCTGCAATTCCTAATAAGAAACTAACCGATTTATTAGTGGGCTTTCGCCAAAAGAAAGTAACAATTCCTCCTAAACCCGTTCCCAACACCCCTGCTAACAGACCAATAGTTGTTGTTACAATAATCGAATTCACATTATCACCTCACATTAAGTAATCAATAGTTGTACTAGTAAAGAAAAATGAATAAATACTTTATATACTTTTATGTGAGATGATTGGCAGTTATACTAAGCTAACTAGTAGATTAAATTTGATTCAAAAAGGGGCTGTCTCAAAATGAGACGCCCCTTTTGTATTTAAATATGAAAAAAACAGGTTCCTAAAAACCTGTTTTTAGTGTAAAATTAGTTTATGACAAAAACAACTTTACAGAAAAATTA
>Ga0163226_1000029_pt1 | contig 29629 bp, 24 predicted proteins | sample MSEWel2016_07_13_2_FD_113144 | JGI IMG/M metagenome (GOLD analysis project Ga0163226, IMG submission 113144) | Subsurface microbial communities from deep shales in West Virginia, USA - MSEEL Well Study Marcellus 5H_2016_07_13 ...
AAGACAAAAGACTTCTTAACAAGCGACAAGATATAGTATATCAAACCCACTAATTCTCGTCAAGAAAAAATTTAAAGATAAAAATAAATGTTTCATAACACAACTAATAATTTAACATGTTCAATCATATTTGTCAAGAAAAGATTAAATTAACACCTTTCTTATAAACGACAAATAATATAATAACATTTACATTTTAAACTGTCAAGAACTAATTTAGATTCAACAACAAGCTTTGTGATTAACAATGATTATAGCTCAAAATATAACCTTAGCAGTCTGGAATCAGGATTCAGAAAGCTGTGAATAATACTGATTCCTGATAACCGATTTCTTATATTTCATTATTAGTTATCAATCTAATTTTTCACAAAAGTCATGGAAAAACCCTGATTTATAATAGTTAAATCTTTTATAACTTAGTTTTCTGATATAAAAATATTATACTTCTATTAGAAGAGTAATCATCTATCTTTTCAAAATTATAGTTCAATATAAAATCATTCACCTCTTCTTTAGTAAAGGCCTGAAAACAATTATTTGGAGTTTTCTCAGTTCTTCTTCTTACTTCTAATAAAAAATAACCCCTCTGTTTTAAACTAAAATAAGTATTCCTAATATACTTTAGCTTCTCACTATCTCCGTCAATTATATTTAAAACGTAATTTGATACAACTAAATCAACATTTAATTTATAAGACATCAACTTACTCTCATCAATTAAATATGGCAGACTATTAGCTTTAATTAAATAATTAATTTTTCTAATCTGGCTTTCTGTGTCACAAGCATAAACTTCAAATCCCTTTTTGAGTAAATAAATTGAATTTCTCAACTTTCCAGCTCCATAATCCAAAATCTTTACTACTTGATTATCTTTAAAGAACTTAGTCAGATCAACTATACTTTTACATGGTTGAGATAACATCAAAATTCTCCTTTAAAAATTAATTATGATTTATCTTTCCCCAAAACAAGAAATAAAAATCCTAAATCACTCTTATTTTTTAAAAAATCATCTTATCAATTATAAACTAATAAAGCGATAGCCATAAACAACATAGACTATCGCTTTATTACAGTATTCTCTTATTTAAAATTCATCTTACCCATGGTGATGGTGATGATCTTCAGCTGAATCATCAGTTTCAATACCTAAGTAATTATTAATAGCTTTCTTTAAAGCATCCGCAGCTAAATTAGAACAGTGCATCTTAGCAGGTGGTAGACCATCTAAAGCCTCAGCTACAGCTTTATTAGTTAATTCAAGAGCCTCTTCTACACTCTTACCTACAGCTAGCTCAGTAGCCATACTACTTGTAGCGATCGCTGCTCCACAGCCAAAAGTTTTAAATTTGACATCAGTAATTATATTATCTTCTACCTTAATAAACATCTTCATAATATCTCCACATTTTGCATTACCAACTGTACCTACACCATCTGCATCAGAGATTTCCCCCACATTTCTTGGATTTTGGAAATGTTCCATAACTTTATCTGAATACATCTATAACACCCCTTTATTTTTAAGTTTAAATTTTAGTTTGGGTTTAGGAAGACTTTTAAATAAAGCTTAGACTTAAACTCAAACTTAATATTACCCATTATAAATAGGCGACATCGCTCTCAAATCAGTTACTACCTTTGGTAGTACATCCAATATTCTATCTACGTCTTCTTCTGTATTATATGTTCCTAAAGTCAACCTTAGTGAACCATGAGCTACTTCATGAGTCAAACCCATTGCCAATAACACATGAGAAGGATCTAATGAACCCGAAGTACACGCTGAACCACTAGAAGCTGCAATTCCTTCCAAGTCTAATTTCATTAGAATTGATTCACCTTCAATATAGCGAATACTAAAATTCACATTACCTGGTAATCTTTCAGTTCTATGTCCATTTAATTTTACACAATCAATCTTATCTTCAATACCTGAAATCAACCTATCTCTTAAACTTATTAACTTAGTAGACTTTTCATCCATATTATTTATAGCTATTTCACAAGCTTTACCTAAACCAACAATCCCTGGTACATTCTCAGTAGTAGCTCTACGATTTCTCTCTTGAGCACCACCATGTAAGTATTTAGCAACTTTAGTTCCTTTTCGAATATATAAAGCTCCTATCCCCTTAGGTGCATTAAATTTATGACCTGACAATGATAATAAATCTACATTCAGTTCATTAACATCAACCGAAATACTTCCAACTGCTTGTACCGCATCTGTATGGAAAGTTACCCCAGCTTCTTTAGCAATTTTACCAATCTCTGCAACCGGTTGAATAGTCCCTACCTCATTATTTGCCATCATAATAGTAATTAGGATAGTATCTTCCTTAATTGCATCCTTTACATCTTGAGGATCAACCATTCCATCTTCATCTACTGCTAAATAAGTTACCTCAAACCCTTTTTTCTTCTCTAAATATTGACAAGTATGTAAGACTGCATGATGTTCTACAGAAGATGTGATAATATGTTTTCCCTTTTTTTCTAAAGCTTCAGCAACACCCTTAATTGCATAATTATCAGCCTCTGTTCCTCCGCTAGTAAAGACGATTTCCCTAGAGTCATCAGCACCAATTAATTTAGCTACATTATCTCTAGCTTCAGTGATAGCATTTCTAGCTTCCCTCCCAAAAGAGTGAAAACTAGATGCATTTCCAAATATATCAGTAAAATAAGGTTTCATTGTTTCTAAAACCTCAGGAGCAGTTGGAGTTGTTGCTCCATTATCCATATATACTCTCTTCACTTTTATTCCTCCTTTATTAGTTATAAATTATTAATAGCTAGTTACTACTAGCCACTTATTTATTAAGTACAAAGAAAATTCTATCATTATATATGATACATATATCCATGTCTATTACCCTTTTGTTGAGCATTAATTGCTTCTTGTCTCAAATCCTCCAAAGTAATTGAATCCAAAACCTCATCAATACTATCCTTTACCTTCTTCCATATCATCTTTACAACACAATCAGGGCTATTTCCACATTCATCCTTCACTTCTTCAGAAACACAATCAGCAGGAGCAATTGGACCTTCTAAAGACCTGATAATATCACCAATGGTTATCTCTTGAGGATCTCTAGCCAATAAATAGCCTCCATGCGCCCCTCTAACACTATTTACTATTCCTGCTTTTCTTAAAACAGCAATCAATTGTTCTAAATAATGTTCAGATATATCCTGCCTTTCTGCAATACTTCGTAAAGGAATAGGACCATCACCTTGATGTAAGACCAAATCAAACATCGCTCTTACTCCATAGCGCCCTTTTGTAGACAGTTTCATATAAGAGCCTCCCTTAATCCCGAGTTTTCTTCTTGGTATTACAAATTAATCATACCACACAACTTGGTTTTTGTCAATTTAACATGAAAAAATAATTAACAAAAATATTATTTATCTCACTTATCATTATTAGCATTCCCTAGTATTATTATGTGTTTTATAGGCCAAATCAAAATTATAATATAATTAATAATTTATAACTCAAGTACCGACCCCTTCTTGTTTGTTAGAAGAAAAACTCATTAATCTTAAACAACATCCCACAATAGGTCCTATGGTAACAGCACTCAAAATAGTTCCAATGCCTACAGGCCCTCCTAATAAATATCCAATCATTAAAATACATGCCTCAATACTAGTTCTAATCAAACTAATATCAACATCTAGTTTTTTATCTAATGCTACCATCAAACTACCTCTAGGACCAGTTCCACATTTGGCAGAGATATAAACACCAACTCCAAAACCAAATATCATCAATCCCAATAACAAATAAATATATCTAAAGATTAAATTAGTAGGGTTAGGCAATGCTAACATTACTATATCTGTCATTAAACCGATTAATACTATATTAACCACTGTTCCCCAAGTCGGCTTAATCCTAGCCATGAAATAACTAAGTATAATAATTACAAAACCAGTGATTTGACTAGCCCATCCTACAGTTATATTAAAATATTTAGTCAGTCCAATATGAAATACATTCCATGGTGATACACCTAAGTCAGCCTTAATAGTAAATACTATACCAATACTCACAATAACTAATCCTAATATAAATTGTAACCAATTCTGTATTAATTTCATTATCTAAACTTCTCTCCCTTTTCTTCAAAGATAGCTTCTCCCCTAGTTGCATCTGTTATCCTCTTCTTAAAAGCATCAATATAGCTTGGTTTCATCACAGCCACTACCTCAACTCCATCATTCATATAGTTGATAGTTTTAACCTCGCCTTCATGACCTTCTAAATCATTGATAACCTCCCCCATCCTATCATAAGAGACTAAAATTCCCAACTCTATGTACCTTATCTTCTCTAAAATACCAGCTTCTCGAATAACCTCTCTGGCTGAACCACCATAGGCCCTAATCAATCCGCCTACTCCATGCTTAACTCCACCAAAGTAACGAGTAACCACTAGTGCAATATTGGTTAGCTCTTCCCCTTCAATAGCTTGCAAAGCTGGAGGACCAGAAGAACCCGCAGGCTCTCCATCATCACTATATCTCTTAGTAGCTCTATCTCCTATTCCAACTTTGAAAGCATAGACATTATGTCTAGCATCAGCAAACTCTTCATTGATCTTTTCAATAAAATCTTCAGCCTCTTCAATAGTGCTAACATTCTTCACTGAAGTAATGAACTTACACTTCTTTATCTTAGTTTCTACTCTAATATTTCTTTTAATAGTCTTGTAACTATCTGGCATATTACCGCTTCCTTTCACCTCTTTTAAATATTATATCTATTTTAATTTTTAGTAGCAAGAGTTATTGGTTAATCTAAATTTTCTAAAAATTCTTTTATCTTCTTTTCATAACCATTTGTAGTAACTTGATAAAATTTACTTCCTACTAATTCATTGGGCAGATACTGCTGTTTAACATAACTATTAGCATAGGAATGGGGATATTTATAGTCTTTTCCATGACCAAATTCCTTGGCTCCACCATAATGGGCATCCTTTAAATGGAGCGGAACACCTGAAGTAGGTTGAGATTTAACCACCTCCAAGGCTTTATCAATAGCTACAACTGCAGCATTACTCTTAGGTGCACTAGCTATATATAAAGCAGCTTGAGCCAAAGGAATTCTAGCCTCTGGCATACCTACATACTCTAAAGCCTGAGCTGCTGAAACAGCTACCATCAATGCATGAGGATTAGCATTCCCTACATCTTCAGCAGCATGAACAATCATTCTTCTAGCAATAAAGCTTGGATCTTCGCCTGCCTCAATCATCTGTGCCAACCAATAGATTGCAGCATCAGGATCAGAGCCTCGCAGACTCTTAACAAAGGCTGAAGTAATGTCATAATGATTATCTCCAGACTTGTCATATCTAATTGCCTTCTGTTGAATACTCTCTTCTGCCACCTTCAAATCTATTATTCTAACCCCATTATCTTCAGGGGTTGTTAGTACAGCTAATTCCAAAGCATTTAGAGCCCTTCTCGCATCTCCATTTGCAACCATTGCTAGATGCTCTAAAGCTTCTTTACTCATTTCAACTTGATATTCTCCTAATCCCATTTGCCTATCTGCTAATGCTCTTGTTAAGACTTTAATCAAATCCTTCTTATCCAATTCTTTTAATTTAAATATTCTAGAACGGGATATCAATGGCGCATTGACCTCAAAATAAGGATTCTCAGTTGTTGCACCAATTAAAATGACAATCCCATCTTCAACTGCTGGTAATAAAGCATCCTGTTGGCTCTTATTAAAGCGATGTATCTCATCAATAAAGAGTACTGTTCTCTTATGATACATCCCCCTTCTTCTTTCAGCTCGCTTAATCACCTCTCGTAAATCCTTGACCCCAGAAGTAACTGCATTTAACTTCTCAAACTCTGCCTCAGTACTATTAGCAATGATCTGAGCCAATGTAGTCTTACCTATTCCTGGTGGTCCATAAAAGATAGCAGATTGTAAGCGGTCAACTTGAATTGCTCTTCTTAATAACTTCCCTTCTCCTACGATATCCTCTTGTCCTACAAAATCATCTAAAGTACGTGGTCTCATTCTAACTGCCAATGGTTTATCTTGACCATTATCTTGATAATTCTGAGTAAATAAATCCATCATTACACCCCAATTTTATATTTTATAAATATAGCATCTTGTGCTAGTAGGAAAACTAATATACTATAGAGATCATGCGACACTTTTAGGAATCTGGAATCAGTAGTCAGGAATCAGTTATAAACACTGGTTACAGATTCCTGATTCCTGACACGAAAGTGTCTCAATATATCCATAAAAAAACATCATTAACATTTAAAAGTTAACTAGCACCAAAAGTGATTTTATATTATTATACCATAAAAATAACGTCGGAATATTCCGACGTTATTAAATAATCTATATTTCTACTAATAGTGTATCTATCAATTCTTATTCTTCAGAAAGAAACTTCTCCAAAGCATAAGCTACTCCATCTTCTAAATTAGTCTTAGTAACAAAGTCCGCCTTTTCTTTTACACCTTCAGGAGCATTATCCATTGCTATAGACAATCCAGCTATCTCAAACATAGCCACATCATTGAATTGATTTCCAATGGCAATCACCTCTTTAGAATCAATATTCATCTTATCCATCATATATTTAAGAGCATTACCTTTTGAAACCTCTAGATTCATTACCTCTACATACTCTTCATCAGACTGAGTAATATATAATTTATCCTCATACCTCTCAGCCAATAAAGCAAAAAGTTCTGACATCTCCTCAGGATCACCAGAGAATAGAATTTTTGTCGGTGCTTCTTTCAACTGATGCTTTTCTTCAATTATGGCCTTTATCCCTTCTAAATCATTATGTACTTTAGCTATTGACTCTTGATTAGTAATTACCCTATCACCAAAGTATAAGCTTATTCCATGGGAATTATTATAACCATACTCTAATATTTCTTCAGCTAAATCCAACTGAATCTGCTTGTTATGGTAAATATTATCAGTCAAAGGGCACTTAACTATCGAGCCATTCGATGTAACTAACGGTAAATATACTTCTAGTTCCTTAGTATAAGGATATAAAGATTGATAAGGCCTTCCACTAGCCAAAATAAAGCTAACACCTTGATTAGCAAATCTATTAATAGCCTCTCTATTCTTATCAGAAACCTTATGTTCATCATTGAGCAAAGTTCCATCCATGTCTACAGCTACTAACTTATATTTCACATTATCACCTCTTATTTAGTAATATCCAATTTGTATACTTCGTTATTCTTGATAAAAACCCTCTTATAAAATACTAATTTTACAGTCCAATTATAATAATTTAAAAAACTTGTTATTTTAAATTTATAAATTAATCCGTTATTTTCAAGATATATTTAATCATATCAATTTATAGTCAAATATTAAATTAAAGCAACTTTATTGTTTTTGAAACCCCACTTCACCTTTAATTCTAGACTCAACTTAATTATACTCTTAATTGCAAAGTTTATTAACAACCATGGAAATTTATTTGCTAACAGCTAATCTCTCTTCTCTCACTTATTATCTTATTCATCTTAATATCATATTCACTAACTAGCACCTGATCGACAATCTGAAAATCAAAGCAGATAGCCACTCTATTGATAGTTAAATTCTGAGCTAATAATCTATCATAATATCCCCCTCCATACCCTAAACGATTACCCGTCTTATCAAAGGCAAGACCTGGACAGATAACTAGATCGGCATTAGAGAAATTAACTGGCCTTCTATATTCCTGTTTAGGCTCTAAGATTCCATAAGTACCTTTTGTCAACTCCTGATCATAATCCTTCAATTCTGATAATTCAAGCTTATTCTCCTTTAAATTAGTAATTGGAACAATAACTCTCTTCCCTAAATCAAGAGCCCCTTTAATCATTGCTTTTGTTCTAACTTCATTCTTAAAAGATACAAAAAACATTATACTCTTAGCAGCTTTGAACTGAGCTGAATCAAATAATTTGGACTTGATTTTATCACTTTTATCAATTATCTCTTCTTGAGTAAGCTGATTTCTCAAGGTCAGCATCTCTTGACGTTGTTCTATCTTGGTTTTTATCATCAATTAACATCCTCTACTTTTTAACCTTTATTATAAGGGAGGCTATAGTTAATTGCAAGAATTAATAATTTGTGATAGTCAAATTTTAATATAGGTACTGATGGTTAGGGAGATATTGCGACATTTTCCCTTTTTAAAAGCGAATAAAAGTCTTAGGTTCCGCCTAAGGGCGGGTTACGTTTTCAGCCCAAGACTACTTCTTCGGGTTTGAACAGATAACCCTTCGTGAAATTTTAATTTTTATGGTTCTCCTACGGGATGTCCTTGATGCACCCCAAGAGTACTTCTTCAGTGGTAGTGCCTTCAGGGCGAAAAAGTAACCAAACCTACGAGTTTTAAAGAATAAAAACTCTTCGTGATAAATCCAATCAAGAAGAAAATTAAACTCACTACGCAATCAAGATACTAATTATTATCATCAGTCATATTCTTTATTTAAAATTTGCTTAAACTCTAAATTCCAGCTCAATTTTCGCTTCGTTCAAACAGGAATTTTCTTCGGTTTTAAAGATTTTAACTGTCAACCGTCAACTGTACACTGTAAACTGAAATACAAGTGTCATAATATCTATCTATTGTCTCATTATTGCCTCTACTATATAAACTAACTCAATAGTTTTATCTTATTGCAAAAAATAAAAAAATCCAGCATTTCAGCTAGATAAAAAATTGTCCCGCGGTGCCGTACTAGATTTTGTATTTTGCTCTTGGCTTCAAAGTGGGTGCCCTCCCATCTGCTTTATACTTCCTCTCTAATGGAGGCTTGTACGCCACAGATGAAGTCCAGGCTCCCTTATAATATAGTGTTGGGCAAAATATTAATCCGATCTCGAACACCGCAGGACATTTATATTAAGTTTTTTTTATGTCTTTCTTTGATGACTTCCCTTAACTCTATTAAGATAATAACATACTTTAATATTTATCGCAAGTGAAATTGCTTGATAATTTATGGAAATCTTATTCTTAAATATCTAATTCTCATTATTAAGCAAACCTATTGTAGATAAATATAAATTAGTCTATCTCTATCTGTTCTTCTACCTCTATACCAAGCTCTTCTAATTGAGTTTCTGCTACCATTGATGGTGCTTCTGTTAATAAGCAAGTAGCCCTTTGGGTTTTCGGGAATGGGATTACGTCCCGAATAGTCTCTAATCCACCAAGTAACATCACAAGTCTATCAAGCCCAAAAGCAATTCCTCCATGTGGTGGAGCACCATATTGGAAGGCTTCTAATAAGAAACCGAACTTCTCTTCAATCTCTTCTTCATCCATATTCAATAGATTGAAGATTTTAGACTGCAATTTACTATTATTAATTCTGATACTTCCTCCACCAATCTCAATACCATTTAACACCAAGTCATAAGCTTGAGAAAGCACCTTACCAGCATTCTCTTTATCTAACAAATCAATATCCTCTTCTTTAGGCATTGTGAATGGATGATGTAAAGCAACATATCTCTTAGCTTCTTCATCCCACTCTAGTAATGGGAAATCAGTTATCCAAACAAAGTTAAATTCATCTTGGTCAATTAGACCCAAATCTTTTGCAATCTTTAATCTTAAATTCCCCAAAGAAGCTGCTACCACCTTTGGAGTATCTGCTACAAATAATAACAAATCCCCAGTCTCAGCCCCCATAGTATCTAACATATTATTCAATTCTTCCTCAGCCAAAAACTTAGCTATTGGAGACTGTACTCCATCCTCTTTGATTTTCATCCAAGCAAGACCTTTAGCCCCATAGATTCCAGCAAAATCAGTTAACTCGTCGATATCTTTACGAGAGAAATCTACTCCACCTTTAACATTGATACCTTTAACTTGTCCACCTTTAGCAATGGTACCACTAAAGACTTTAAACTCTGCATCCTCAACCACATCAGATACATCGGTTAATTCTAAACCAAAGCGGATATCTGGTCTATCACTTCCAAAACGCTCCATAGCTTCATGGTAGCTCATATGCGGAAATTCCGTTGGAGCCTCAAATCCAGCAGTTTTAAATACCTCTTGAATCATACCTTCAATTAAGTCCATAATCTCTTCTTGGCTCATAAAGGACATCTCTATATCAATCTGAGTAAATTCTGGTTGACGATCTGCTCTCAAATCTTCATCTCTAAAACAACGAACTATCTGATAGTATCTTTCTAAACCAGATACCATCAATAATTGCTTAAATAGCTGCGGTGATTGCGGCAGAGCAAAAAACTGACCTTTGTTAACACGACTTGGTACTAAGAAGTCCCTTGCACCCTCTGGAGTACTCTTAGTCAACATCGGTGTCTCAATATCTAAGAAGTCCTTATTATCCAAATAGTTTCTAACAGCCTGCTTGACCTTATGTCGCAAGATAATATTATCTTGCATCGGCTTTCTTCTTAAATCTAAATATCTATACTTTAATCGCATCTCCTCACTAGAGTTGATATCATCTTCAACTTGAATTGGAGGAGTTTGAGCTTTATCTAAGATATGTAATTCTTCAGCATAAATCTCAATTGCTCCAGTTGCTAAATCTTCATTAATCATCCCTTCAGGTCTAGCAATAACCTCTCCCTTGATAGCTATAACAAATTCTTTTCTCAATTCATCAGCAACTTCAAACATCTCTTCAGATACTTCTGGACTGAATACTACTTGTACCAACCCAAACCTATCTCTTAAATCTATAAAAATTACTCCTCCATGGTCTCTTCTACGGTTAACCCACCCCATTAGAGTTATCTTCTCTCCTACATGCTCTCTTCTCACATCACCACAATAGCAGCTTCTTTTTAATCCTTTCATCCTTCAATTACCTCCCAATTAGTCTATACGCTTTGTCATCTCTTCAACTAGGTTCTCTAGTTTAATCTCTACTTGTTCACCAGATTTCATATTTCTAATAGTAGCTACTCCCTTATCTAACTCATCTTCACCTAAGATAATACTATAGTTAGCATTATTTCTGTCAGCAGCCTTCATTTGACTCTTCACACTTCTTCCTAAATAATCCATCTCTACCTTCAATTCAGCTTTACGCAGTCTAGCTAGATATTTAAAGGCTTCCTCCTCTGCTCTAGGGCCAATAGTAGTAATAAATAAATCTATACTATCATCTATTGGTAACTCAATACCTTGCTCTTCTATGGTTAGCAGGATTCTCTCCATCCCCATAGCAAATCCTATGCCTGGGATATCCTTGCCACCAATTTCTTGCGCTAATCCATCATAACGACCTCCACCAAAGATAGTATCTTGGGCACCAAGTCCTTTATAAATTACTTCAAAAGCTGTTTTAGTATAATAATCTAGTCCTCTTACTAAATTAGCATCAAGGATATAATTAATACCTAATAAATCTAAATGCTTCTTGACACTAGCAAAATGCTCTTCACACTCTTCACATAGCTCTTCATAAATCTTAGGTGCTTGTGACATAAACTCTTTATCTCTATCTGCTTTACAGTCCAAGATACGTAAGGGATTACGGTCATAGCGGTCTTGGCAATCAGAGCATAAGTTTTCGAGATATGGCTTAAAGTAATCCATTAACTTCTCTCTATATGCTTTCCGACATTCAGGACAACCGACACTATTTAAGTGTAGTTCCAAATCCTTTAAACCTAACTCTTCTAATAAATGGATACCTAAAGAAATAATTTCAGCATCTATTGCTGGATTATCTGCCCCTAAGACTTCTGCTCCCAATTGATGAAACTCTCTATAACGACCCGCTTGTGGTCTTTCATACCTAAACATTGAACCTATGTAAAAATACTTAGTTGGTTGAGCTTGTCCATAGATCTTATTCTCTAAAAAAGATCTTACTACAGAAGCTGTTCCTTCTGGACGTAAAGTGATACTTCTACCACCTTTATCTTCAAAGGTATACATCTCTTTTTCTACAATATCAGTTGTCTCTCCAATCCCTCGTTGAAATAATGCTGTCTCTTCAAAGATTGGTGTTCTAATCTCTTTATAGTTATAACTACCAAATATCTTCTTTGTTAAATTTTCTAGATACCGCCACTTAACTGTATCTTCAGGGAATATATCCTTAGTTCCCCTTGGGGCTGTAATACCCATTCTATCCCTCCTAAAATATTGAAAACAGTACATAAAATTTAGTAGTAGGGGCGTAATAAATTACGCCCCTACTTTAGAAATTACTTTGCACTCTCTTCTTTAGTTTCTTCCTTCTTTGATTCTTCTCTTTTTTGTTTTGCTTCTTCTTGCTTCTTACTTTGAATCTCTTTTACCTTCTCCATTTGGGCTTTAGCTTTATCTTCAAGACCCATTTGGCTATAGATATTTGCTAATCTATATTGAGCCATGATATCATCCCCAGATAAGGTGGAGAATATTTCATACTGCTCAAGTGCTTTTTCATTATTATCTTTCTTTCTATAAGCATCACCTAATGCTAAGTGTAACTCAGCATTATCTTCATTATTGGTCAATCCATTTTGATAGACTTCAATAGCCTTAGCAAATTTTTCATCCTTTGTATATAAGTCAGCTAAGCTTACATAAAAATCAACTTGTTCAGGATAATTTTGAATTGCCTCTTGGTAAGTTGAGATTGCCTCTTCTTGATTTCCATTCCTCTGGTAAACTTCAGCTAAGTTGTGATATAGATAGTATGCTCCTTGATTATTAGCAATAGCAGCTTTATAATTATTAATTGCTGTTTCAAAATCACCATCTTTTGCTGCATCAAAAGCATTAATTTCCTTATTTTCAATTACAATCTTAGCACTATCTCTAACCTCTTCTAACCAATTATTAACGGCTTCTTTCTCTTTTTGAGCAACTAACTCTTTTCTTAACTCTTCTTTCTTCTCTTCAAACTCTTTTCCACTAGCTTCTTTCTTATCAGTTACCTTAATAATATGATAACCAAACTCTGTCTTAACTAGATCACTAATCTCTCCAACTCCCATAGAAAATGCAGCTTCTTCAAAAGGTTTAACCATTCTACCACGAGTGAAAGAACCTAATTTACCACCTCTAGAAGCAGAAGGTCCTTCTGAATATTTTTCAGCTAATTTAGCAAAATCTTCTCCAGCTTTTGCCTTTGCTAACACTTCTTTAGCCTTAGCTTTAGCTTCTGCATCTGTTTTATCATCAGTCTTAATTAAGATATGGCTTGCAGTAACCTCTTCATATTGCTTTGCAATCTCTTGGTCAGTTACCTCTACATTAGCTTTTACTGAATCTAGCACAGCTTTAATTTTTTCTTGAGTAGCCATATTCTCTCTGATGTTGTTCTTTACATCTTCAATTGTTTGTCCATTCTTCTTGATAATCTCTTCAAATTCTTCTTTAGAAGAAGCATAATAATCAACAACTTTATCTAATTGAGCTTGAACATCTTCATCACTAATCTCTGGATTAATATCCTTCTTATTAGCCTCTTGAAGAATTAACTTTTGATTAATTATATTATCTAAAATATTAGCCTTTAACCCTACTACTTGGCTTGGAGCAATTTGATTCTGATATTGTCGTAAATAACCTTGTAATTGATATTGGTATTCTTGATAAGGTATCTCTTCACCATTTACAGTTGCTACAGCTTTATTAAATCTTTGAGCATAAGCCTCTTGTTGAACTCCACCTTTTCCTCCTGGAGTATTCAAATAAACCAATGCACCTGTTGCAACAAAGGCAACTACTACTACATAAATTATAACTTTTGTATTCTTTCTTAATAAATCCATCATAATTGCATTTTCCTCCCTCTATATAATTTAATTAAGAGCTTAACTGTAGCCTATAGCTTATAGCCTTAAATTCTCATAAATAGGCCAATAATAAAAGTTTGAAATCAGACAACTAAGTTATATTGTAACGTATCAAAGTTAAGATGTCAATTTCAGCTATTTTGATAAATAAGATAATTCAACCTAAGGAAGATGATTATAGTATATATAAGTAAAATTAACAGCTATTTAGTATAAAATCCCTTTAATTTACTTACCTTTGTAATCGTTCTTTCTTTAATTTCACTACTATATTGTCCAGGAAATTTAGGGTTATATAATCTTTCTAAAGACCAGTCCTCAGGATTGACTAGCTTAGTTATTGCTCCTCCCCCAAGTCCAATTACTGTCTCGCGCTCTTCCATCATTATAATATTATAAATAGATTCCTCTCCAGACTTAGCATATCCTACATTTTCTAGATTACCCAAGATGTGCTTCTGCCTATACATATAATAAGGTATCAAACCTATTTTTTTTGCCAAGCCCTCTGTCAAATGTATCATCTCTTCTACTTCTGTAGCAGAAGATAAATCAGTATCATCTAAATTATTTTTCAGTCGAGAAGCCCGCTTAATTGCCAAAGTATGTACAGTGAAACTATCAGGATTGAGCTTTTCAATCTCCTCTAAAGTATGTTCAACATCAGATATATTCTCATCAGGAAGTCCAATAATGATATCCATATTAATATTCTCAAAACCAATCTCTCTAGCTAAATTAAAGGATTCAACTACCTCTTCAACAGTATGACACCGCCCAATATGATCTAAAGTTGACTGATTCATAGTTTGAGGATTGATACTTATTCTTTCTACACCATAGTCTTTTAAAAGCTGTAGCTTATCTTTATCAATTGTATCAGCTCTACCTGCTTCAACGGTAAATTCTCTTAAACTAGGATGAATAAAATACTTCTTCAATAATGCTAATAGTACATCTAACTCTTCAGCAGATAAAACCGTGGGAGTTCCCCCTCCAATATAGAGGGTGTCTACCTTCAACCCTACTCATTAACCACTTTACCTATCTCTTCTACCTCATAGCAAAGAGATTTTAGAAAATCAGGCATATACCTTCGATTATTCTCAATAGGATAAGAAGCAAAGGAGCAATAATTGCATCTAGTTGGACAGAAGGGAATTCCTACATAAATACTTATTTTGTTCTTAGCTTGATCTTGAGTAGGAAGATAATTCCGTTCTAATTTGATTATATCTAGTAATAACTCTCTTTTTTCCTTGGATACACCATAGATATCCTCTAAATAGTTATCTATTATCGAATAATCTAACCCTCTATCCAATAAATAATGTCCAATCTTAGTTGGACGTACCCCAATTAGAATCCCCCAAGGGCTCATCTCCTGATTTAAATATTTAATTAATAATCTATAAAGGCTTAATTTAAGCCTTTCTTTGACCCTTTTAAAAAAGTCTTCTTCACTATAAATGTCAGATAGAATCTCCTTATCGCTAATCTTTTCCTCTAAAGAGCTCTCCTCTTTTAGATAGCTATTGACCTCAATACCATCAGAAGTATCTAATTCACAAACAACTGTTACTCCATCTACTTCTTCCTCTATATGATAAAACTCTACCTCTGGTAATAATATTTTCAATGTATCTTTAACGGATTCATAGTATTTTGGAGTTATATCTAAATTTACTTTCATGATAAAATCCTCTCTAACTTAAGTTAATTAATAGCTATTAGTAACTATATATATCAGATTGTGCTAACTAAATTTTATGTAAATATGTTGGTTAATAGGTATATTGAGACACTTTTTACTTTGGTGGTTAGGAGTTAGGGGTTTAGGTATTTAGGCAGTTCCCAACCCCCTACCCACCTGTCTACCTCCTACGAGTTAAAAAACAACTCTGCGTGTAAACCGTCTAAATATCACTCTATTATACCAACCCTTACTAAAATAAAAATTATATATATGAATTTTCACTTCTAGCACGATTTAAAGTACTCTCTGGACCATGACCAGGGCATACCTTCAAATCTTCTTCAAACTCTAATATTCTAGCTATAGAATCTCTTAAAGCAGAGTAAGAACCCATTGGGAAATCAGTTCTACCAACTCCTCTAGCAAAGATAGTATCACCTGTAAATAAGATATCTTCTAATTTCAAACAGATACTACCTGGAGTATGACCTGGAGTATGAATTACTGAAAAGACTAAACTACCACATTCTATCTTTTCACCATCCTCTAGCAGTCTATCAGCCTTAGGACATTCCAACTGTTGACCCATCTCACCTATAAAGAAAGATAAATTCAGCTCAGAGTTCTGTAAAAACTCAGCATCATCCCGGTGAATTAATAATTCAGCACCAGTCTCTTCTAATAATTTAGGGTTGGCAGCAATATGATCATTATGACCATGAGTATTGATAACATATTTAACCTTTAAATCATTGTCATCAATCACCTTTAAAATATCATTAGCTTGTGAACCAGGGTCTATCACCACTGCCTCTTTACTATCTTCATCAGCAACAACATAACAGTTAACACTTAACGCTCCTACAGATAACCGCTTAATAAACATTTCCCTACTCTTTCCTCCTTAAAATCAAAAATCTTTCTTACTATCCACTAGAATAGTAACAGGGCTAGCATTAATTAAAGTAACCTTCATATGGGTTTTAAATTCACCAGTCTCTACCTTTAATCCATAAGCAAACCCTTCTTAACTTCAACCTCAATATCACTAGAACTTACGCTCTGTAAAACTGCCCTGATCTATCGTCCTCTTTACAATCAAGCAGGATTTGCCCGTTGTACATTCAGTACTCCATCAATATCTTCTAATTTACGAATAATATCTTTCATATGCTCTAAACTGCTTATCTCTAAAGAAAGATTAATATAAGCTAAAAGATTCTTAGTAGTACGAGCATTAATTGATGTTATATTCACTTTAGCATCTGAAATAACAGTAGTTACATCATTTAATAGTGATTGTTTATTCCAAGCTTCAAGCTTCAATTCAACCTCATAAGAAGTCTGTTGATCTACATACCACTCTACTTCTACAATTCTCTCTTCCTCAGTCTCTTCTAAATTCTTAAGATTAGGACAATCCCCTCTATGAACAGATACGCCACGCCCTCTAGTAATATAACCTACTATCTCATCACCAGGTACTGGGTTACAGCATTTAGAGATTCTAACTAATAGACCATCCATCCCTTTAACTTTAATCCCTTTGTTTTGGCGTTTTCTCTTAATAATTCTCTTCTTTCTTAATTTATCAAGCTCATATTCAGGACAATCTTGTTTTTCTGGCGGGATTAATTTTTTAACCACTTGAGAAACTGAAAACTTATTATATCCAATCCCTGCATAAAGCCCGTCGATATTAGCAACTCCTAGTTTTTTAGCTATCTCTTCAAGCTTTTTAGTCTTTTCAGCCTCTTTTAAGGTGAAATTCTCTTTTTTCAGTCTTGATTCTAACATCTCTTTACCCTTAATACTTGTCTCTTCTTTACGTTGCTCTTTAAACCAATGCTTAATCTTACTTTTAGCTCGAGAGGTCTTGACAAAATTAAGCCAATCACGGCTAGGACCACTATTATTAGAAGTAAGTATCTCTACAATATCACCATTTTTTAAACGATATTCTAAGGGAATAATCTTCCCATTAACCTTAGCCCCAACACAGGTGTGACCTATATCAGTATGAATATTGTAAGCAAAATCTACAGGACTAGCTCCATAAGGAAGAGAGATTACATCACCTTTAGGGGTAAAGACGAAGACTTCATCTTCAAAAAGATCAATCTTTAAATTTTCCATAAATTCTTTAGCATCATTTAAATCCTTCTGCCACTCTAATAGTTGGCGTAACCAAGAGATCTTTCTCTCAAAATCTTCATCCTTCTTATTACCTTCCTTATAACGCCAGTGGGCTGCGATACCATATTCAGCAGTACGGTGCATTTCCCAAGTTCTAATCTGAATCTCTAAAGGTTCTCCTTTAGGACCAATTACTGTCGTATGAAGGGATTGATACATATTGGATTTTGGCATAGCTACATAATCCTTAATTCTACCTGGCATTGGGTTCCACAACTCATGAATAATTCCTAAGACCTGATAACATTCTTTAACCGAAGTAACTATTACTCGTAAAGCAGTTAAATCAAAGATTTCCTTGAACTCTTTGCTATATTTAATCATCTTCTGATAAATGCTGTAAAGATGCTTTGGTCTACCATAAAGATCAGCTTCAATATCTACCTCTTCTAGCTTGCCATTTAAAGTAGATATGATATTTTCAATATACGCTTCTCTCTCTGCTCTATTTTTAGCTATCTTTCTAGCCAATTCATAGTAATGATCTGGCTCTAAATACCTAAAGCTTAAATCTTCTAACTCCCACTTAACATGGGAGATTCCTAATCTATGAGCTAAAGGAGCATAAATTTCAAGGGTTTCGGTAGCTTTTCTAATCTGCTTCTCTTTAGGTAGATATTTTAATGTTCTCATGTTGTGAAGTCTATCAGCTAATTTAATTAGAATTACTCTAATATCCTTAGCCATAGCCAAGAACATTTTACGCAAACTCTCAGCTTGATGCTCTTCACGAGATTTAAAATCTATCTTACTTAGCTTAGTAACTCCATTAACAAGCAACTCTACCTCTGGACCAAACTCTTCTCTTAATTCTTCTGCCGTTACTTCAGTATCTTCAACTACATCATGTAAGATAGCAGCAGTAATAGAGATTACATCCAATTCTAATTCTGCCATTATTTTAGCTACTTGTAAAGGATGACTAACAAAAGGTTCGCCAGAAACTCTATATTGACCTTCATGGGCATCTTTAGCAAAGTAATAGGCCTTCTTCACCAACTCAATATTCGGATTTTCAGTATAACTGCTTATTTTTGCTAACAATTGCTCTAAAGCCATAACTTATTGCTCCTTTATCAAAAGATTAAATATTTCTATTTATTCATCAATAATTAAAGAAAAGACCTCATAATCTCCTATCTTCTCTCTACCATCTAAAAATCCCAATTCCATTAAGAACGCAATTTCAACAATCTCTCCACCTAACTGTTCAACTAAATCTATAGTGGCCTTTACAGTTCCGCCAGTAGCTAATAAGTCATCTACTATTAATACCTTGGCACCTTGCTCGATGGCATCTTTATGTATCTCAATTATATTACTTCCATACTCCAAATCATATTCTGTCTTAATGACATCACCAGGTAATTTGCCTTCTTTTCTAACTGGTACAAACCCTTTATCTAATTTTAACGCTAGAGGAGCACCGATTAAAAATCCTCGTGCTTCTATCCCTAAGATTAAATCGATATCTTTATCTTCATATCGCTTAGCAATTCTATTAATAGCCTCTTGGTATGCTGTTGGATCCTTTAATAAAGTAGTAATGTCCTTAAAAGCGATACCCTCCTTAGGAAAATCTGGAATAGTTCTTATCTTATCTGCTAAATTCAACATTCTTCTCCCCTTTCAATTTTATAAACCTTTTTGGATAAATTGGTTGATTGATTAAATTTAATAGTTTCTCTGGTGATTCTTCTAAAGCAAACTTCTTAAACTCCATAAAAGCCTGCTTATCTTCAATACCTTCATTATATCTTATTGAGCTACTTAAGTCTAGTTTTACCTTGGGTTTAGGGTGCAACTGAATTATCCTGCCACCCTCTTGAATTCTAGTTAAGAGCTTTAATTCCTCTAAAATTCCTAATCCTGCAGAAACAGTACTTGCTTGTACCGATTTCTTTATCTTTTGATTTATCTCATCTGCCAGTTCTTGATTAGTAGCAAAGACCTCTCTATCTTTGGTCTGCAATTTATTTAAAACAATATATAATTGGGCTAAGACTTCTCTGTCAGGAGCCATAATATCTAAAATAAATTCATTAATTCTAGCATCTTGCTGTCCATATAAGAGATGGATATATGACTCTTTACCATCACGGCCAGCCCGTCCACTCTGTTGATTGAACTCAGTTCGATTAAAATTGAGATGGTATAAGATAATATGCCTAATATCTGGGATATCAATTCCTTCACCAAAGGCACTAGTAGAGATAACTACCTTTAATTCACCATCTCTGAACTTCTCCTCTACCAAAACCCTCTCTTGATTGGTCAAGCCAGCATTATAAAAAACAATCTGCTGGGCTAAGAAAGGATTAGCTTCCCTTAACCTACTAGCTATCTCAATACTCTTTTCTCGGCTATTGACATAAATAATTACCTTCTCTCCTTTAGCAATTATATCATCAATATAAGCATCTTTATTAACAGTATTCCTATTGTCAATTAACTTTAGGTTATTACGGACATGGGGGTCAATTATCAACTTGTCTGTCTGCAAAGAGTTAACTATCTCTTCAGTAACCTGATCATTTGCAGTGGCTGTTACTGCTAAAACCAAAGGGTTTTCTAATTCTACTAATAGTTCGGGTATTCTCTTATAAGTAGGTCTAAATTGATTAGACGCTAAACCAATATGATGACTTTCATCAACTACAAAAAATCCTATTCTATCTCCAATTTCCCTAAATCTATCTAAATTATATTCAATAAATTCAGGTGTAGTTAGTAGAACATCAACTTGATTACTATTTAAAGCTTGATTCAACTCTTCTCTTTCTTTAATAGTCAATGAACCATTCCCTTTATAAACTCTAATCCCTAAAGGTGCTAATTTATCCTGTAATGAACTATATTGATCATTAACTAAGGCCCTCAAAGGATAGATGATTATGGTCATTAAATTGAATTTTATAGCTTGAAAGGCTGCAAAACTCTGAAAAACAGCCGATTTGCCTCTCCCAGTTCCAAAGATAGCTAAAGTATTATTACCTTTGAATAGACTATCAAGGGCTTCTGCTTGCTTTTCTCTAAAACTATAATTCCCAATTAATGATTTTCTAATCTCCTCTAAAATCTCAGTTTCCGATCTAGTAGCAAGTTTGGCTCGATATAAACTATGTTCTGCATCCTCTTTTTTATCTAAATAATCTTTGTCCTTTTCTATAAAGAGATTGACACCTAGGCTCCTACCATCCTCTCCTCCTGTTATATCAGAAACGATGGCTTTATATTCAAGTCCATTATCCAAATAAGGCGCTAAATGTTTAGCTAAATCAGCTTTGAGAAAACCAATCTGCTTCTGAGTCTTAGTCAATACTTTAATCGCATTAACATCATATCTATTATCGGGATCTCTTTCTAAAAAGAGCAAATCACCTTTGTTAACCTCTGCTTTTATTATCTCCTGTCTACCTTCAAAGGTAACACCTACAACTTTAGTATAGAAAGAATCACTCTCTCCAATTCCTCGATAAAAGTCATCTGCTAATATCTCTTCACTCTTAGCAAAAAGCTGATCTACAAAGGATAACTTAGGAAACTTGATATCCTTGATAGTCAAACTTACATTCTCTTCTCCACCAAAGTCATTAATATCCATAGTAAATGCTAAAGATATATCCTCATTCTCTGTCTGCAACCTCTTCCTTAGCTCTGCCATTCTCCAACCAATAGCCTCTATGCTTCTACCTTCTTGGGCAAAATTAATCTTAATATGACTTTCTTCTTTACCAAAGAGATAGAAGTTATCTACAGCTAATTCCTTTAAGGCAAACTTAGGTCGGGGATTTGCACAACCATAAGGTTCTAGTTTGGCTAATTGATAGACCAATTCCTTTGAAACCTCTTCCATACTAATAACTTGTTCTACTTTTAAGCGATCTATTAAATCTTGTTCTGTTAAGACCTGATCTGCATACTCATTGATCATCTTTCGCAATTTAGGGATATCTTCTGCTTGTAAGGAGCAACCTGCTGCCTCCTTATGCCCTCCAAAACCTTCAAAACACTCTTCACAATACTTAAAGGCTTCATAGAGGTGGAAATTGCGAATACTTCTAGCTGAACCTAAAACTCTACCATCTTCAGCATAAGTCAGTAAGACCACTGGCCGATAATACTTCTCTTGAATCTTAGATGCAGCATTTCCAATTACACCTGGATGACCTTCAGCTAAAGGGATTACTAGTACCTTTTCTTGCTTCAAATCAATCTCTTGGTCGATATATTCTTCAGCCTGTTCTAAAATCTGACCGGTAATCTCCTGACGATCAGCATTCATCTCCCTTAGATGTGCAGCTAAATCATCAGCCACCACTATATCAGGCTCAGTAAAGATCTGTACACCTAAATATGCTTGCCCTAATCGACCAGTAGCATTGATACATGGTGCTAGATAATAACCTATTCCTCCAGCACTAATATCCTTATCCTTATAACCGACCTTGCTTTTTAAGATTCCTAAATTAAAGTCTCCTCTTCCGACAAACCCATTAATCTGCTTTAGTCCATAATAGACTATTACTCTATTCTCTCCAACAAGAGGAACAATATCAGCAATAGTACCTACTGCCACTATGCTTATATATTCGATTAATCCATTGAAATCCTCTAAAGCTCTTAATCTAGTCAATAAAGCATGAACTAATTTGAAAGTTACCCCTACCCCAGCTAATTTTTTAAAAGGATATTGGCAATCTTCTTGTTTAGGGTTCAGTATTGCTAAAGCCTCAGGTATCACCTCTGGTACTGTGTGGTGGTCAGTAATAATCACATCAATACCTAATTGCTTGGCTAAAGCAACCTCTTTAACTGCTGAGATGCCACAATCTACAGTTATAATCAAATCAGCACCTTTGTCAGCTAAAATCTTAATAGCCTCTTGATTTAAACCATAGCCTTCTTTAAGACGATTAGGGATATAATAGTCAACATTAATTTTAAATTGCTTTAATACCGTCATTAATAAGGAAGTACTTGTAATACCATCAGCATCATAATCTCCATAAATAAATATCTTCTCTTGCTTTTCAAGAGCCTGTTCTATTCTATTACAGGCTTTCTCCATATCCTTCATTAGAAAAGGATCATGTAAATCCTCTAAACTAAAATCTAAAAACTCCTCGATCTCTTGAGGAGTTTTTAAACCTCTATTGGTCAAAATTCGTGCTATGACTGGATTTATATTCAAACTTTTGGCTAGTCTATCAATATTGTCTTGATTGCTTTCTTGGAATGTCCATATCTTTTCTTGATTTACCATGATTCTCCCCCATTTTTGCAGATTATAATCAGCAACACTGATATACATTCTTCATAAAAATCCGTTTTCCTTCTTAAAGATTTATGTAATTTTTCTTTTAATTACTACTGATAGTTTAATGGTTTCTCTAAACATTCTATGTAAATGAATAAATTTGAAGTGAAACTTAATGGGTATATTGCGACAGTTTAAGTTTTAGCTACGGGTTTTAATCCGTAGTGTAACATGTCATCATCACCACAGATTGAAACCTGTGGCTAGTAAATTTATCATTATAAAAAGTATCGTAATATCTCATATAACAACACTTTTAAATTTCACTCCAAAATCAGATAATTATAATATATTATATCAAAATCTCCCTGATCTCAAAATAGAGATGACCAACCAAATTCCTAGCATTGCAGCAATTAAATAGCCTGATATACCTACAACAGGAAAACCTAAAAACTCTGGTCCCTTATCTGCTAACATAATTAAGGAGGAACCGACAATCAAAGAGGCAATGATTAAAGAGATCGATAAGCGATTACTTACAATATCCAATTTAGAGATTAAGGGTTTAATCCCTACATGGTGAAACTTTATCTCTAATTGATCCTCTTGCATTAGATTAAATATATTATGTAACTCTTCAGGCAAATCTATTATATAATTACTAATTTCTTGTAAGCGTTCTAGAGTATCTTTCATTAGTCGTTTAGGGCTTAGCCTCTTTTTAATAATATCATAAGCAAAGGGTTTAGCTACAGTTAAGATATCAAATTTAGGCTCTATTTTAGATACTACCCCTTCAACTGTAATCAAAGATTTAACCAATAAAATAAACTCTATTGGCAGCCTAATCTTGTATTTAAAGGTCAAATCCAAGAGTCTATTCATGATTACTGACAACTCTACCTCTTCTAAAGTTACACCATGATAATCCTCAATCAATCTAGCAAAATCTCTTTTTAAAGATCTCATATCTATCTCTTTAGTTACCATTCCTAAATTTAATAACTCTTCAATTGCCTTATCTGTATCCTTTTTTATCAAAGCTATAAATAAATTAGCCACTCTCTCTCGATCATCTTGCGTTAGCTGACCTACTAGCCCAAAATCAATCCAAGCCACCTTATAATTTTTAGTGATGATAAAGTTACCAGGATGGGGATCACCATGGAAAAGTCCATCAATCATAATCTGTTTCATAAAAGATTTACTGATTGTCTTAGCCAGATTCTCAGTTTGAGAATCATCCTTTATTTTATTAATATTATAACCATCAATGAACTCCATAGTAAAAATTCTCTTAGTTGTTAAATCCCAAAAAACCTTAGGAATAATAATGTCATCTTCAGAAATAAAATTCTTGTAAAATTTCTTTGTATTTCTACCTTCTATTCTATAATCAAGCTCCTGCTTAATCATATTAGAGAAGTTATTTACTATCTCTACAGGATCAATGAAGTCATCACTAAAGACTCTATTTTTTAAGAGGTTAGCTAAATTGGACATAATATCCAAATCAGTCTCTATAGTGGAATGAATCCTTTTTCTTTGAACCTTAACAACAACCTCTTCTCCATTCTTTAAGATAGCTTTATGAACTTGTCCAATAGAAGCACTTGCCAAAGGAGCAGACGAGACTTCGCTAAAGTATTGACTATAATCTCCATTCAACTCTCTATTTAACTGTTTAATCACATCCTCAAAGCCCATAGCCGGAACCTGGTCTTGTAATTTCTCTAACTCTTCTATATAGTTACGAGAAATCAAATCAGGTCGAGTACTAAGTAGTTGTCCTAACTTAATGTAGGTTGGTCCCAACTCCTCCAATACCTTTCTAAGCCTCATTGCTCTAGAATCATGTTGAGGCTTACTTGGTTTTAACTTTTTAATCCTCTTACTTAAAGGTAGAAACTGGCGTAACTCCATCACTTCTATCAAATAACCAAAGCCATGTTTGATCAAAACTTCTACTATATCTCTATACCTTTTTATATTCCTATAATGCATTCCAAGATCTTTAAAGAGCATCTATACCACCGCCATTCAGTATACAGTTAACAGTGTACAGTTGACAGTTAAATTTAAATTTAAATTTTTTCTACCTATACCCTTTTATGAATTAATGAATTTTAATCTATTTAATCTTTATAACTGTCAATTACTAACTGTTAGCCATCAACTACAAAATATCCCACTTACTATCTATAACTTAAAAAATCTTTACTAATAATAAAGTAGTCATCAATATTGAGATTAAAAAAGAGATTATTGAGCCACTAATATTACCTACAATTGTACCTATTCCAACCTTTAAAGCCTCTTCAAGCCTCTTGCCTCTGAATAATTCTACAATGATTGCTCCTAAAAGTGGACCTATTACCAGACCAACTGGACCTAGAAATATTATAGCTAATATAACGCCAAAAATAGCCCCTATAATCCCATACTTACTAGCACCAAAATACCTAGCTCCTAGTGCACTTGCCAAATAATCTAATCCTTCAGCCAATATGCTCAATAGGGCTAATATACCAATAAATCCCCAACCATAAACAATAAAGTTATTAATAAATCCATAAATTAATGCTCCTAATAAAATTAAAGGGGTACCAGGAACTGCTGGTACTAAGGTTCCCAAAACCCCTAATGCTGATAATATTGTAACTATAATCTTAACTGTCATCTTCAGCTACCTCTATCCCATCACCTTTTAAGCTCTCTATCTCTCTTTCTAAAGACTTGATATGTAGCTCTAATTTAGCAACCTTCTCATTTAACTCTTCTACATCCTCTTTTTTTACAATACCTACTTTATTGAGAGAATTATCTATCTCTGTCTTAATCTTATCTCTCATCTGTTCTTGTTGCTCTTTAGCTTTTTTAGTCATATTATTAATCAATTCATTTGCTTCATCTTTACTTACCTTACCTTCTTCTACAAGCTTTTGAACCATCTCTTCAACTTTATCCTTGGTCAAAAACAATGCACCTAAACCTGTTACCATCATCTCTTTAATAAAGTTTAACAAATTCATCACCTCCAGAAGTTGTTAATAATTATATCACAACTCTTATATTTTTCCAAATACTACAAATCTAATACTAGGATATGAAGATTTTTTATTTATATAACTTAAACCATAAAATAAAAACAACCCCCAGCTTCTAAAAACCAAGGGTCATTAAATATAACTTATTATTTATCTTATCTTCTCTCATCCCACTCTACTAAGATAGGACTAGCTACAAAGATTGAAGAATACGTTCCTGATAAGACACCTATTAATAATGCCAACATGAAGTTTTGAATAGTTGTACCACCTAAAAACAAGATAGCCAAAACAGGTAACAACGTAGTAAGTGATGTATTGATAGAACGTGGTAAAGTCTCAATAATTGCTTCATTATTTAATTGAGCAAAGGTCTCTTTTTTAGCCATTCTCATCTTCTCTCTGATTCTATCAAAGATAACTATCGTATCATTAATTGAGTATCCAACAATAGTCAATAAAGCAGCTATAAAAGGACTGTTAATCTCAACATGTAACAATGAAAAGATACCTATTACAATTAAAACATCATGTAATAAAGCTAATATTGCTGCAATAGCAAACCTAAACTCAAATCTCATACTAATATAAGCCACAATAGCAATAGATGCTAATAGTAAAGCAATCAAGGCTTTGTTTCTCAATTCCTTCCCGATTGTTCCACCAACCTTCTCAGTTCTTAACATCTTTCCTGGATATTTCTGTTGAATCTTGCTTTCAATAGCACTGACCTCTTGATGTGATAACTCTTCCATTCTAATTAAAACACCATTATTTTCAGTCTGTTGCACTTTAACCTCTTTAGTCAGTTTGAAGTCTTTTAGCAAGTCTCTAATTTCTGTATTAGTAACTGGTTTATCAAATCTAAACTCTATAACTGTTCCCCCAGCGAAATCAATTCCAAAGTTCATTCCTTGCAAGATAATAGAGATCAAACCTACTAAAATAATTATTGCTGAAATCGACATCCATAATCTTCTTTTACCGATAATATCCACTACTATTACCTCCTTGCCCAACCAAAAGCCTTTGGTTTATTTACTAGATTAGTACTTAATAATAAGTTCAATAACATTCTAGTCACTACAATAGCTGTAAACATACTTACTAAGATACCGATACTTAATGTAATTGCAAAACCTCGAACAGTTCCAGTTCCAAAATAGCCCAAAATAGCAGCTGTAATTAAAGTTGTGATATTAGAATCTAAGATAGTGGTAAATGCACGATCAAAACCAGATTTTACTGCTGATTTAACTGTTTTACCTTGACGATATTCATACTTAATTCTTTCAAATATAATTACGTTTGCATCTACTGCCATACCAATAGATAAGATTAAACCTGCAATTCCTGGTAAGGTCAAAGTAGCATTTAATCCTGCTAAAATACCTAAAGCAATTATACTATAAAAGGCCAGGGCCACTGCTGCCACTGCTCCAGATAACCAATAAGTAATAATCATAAAGATTACAATTAAAATTAAACCAATAATTGCTGCTTGAATACTCTTGTCAATGGAAATTTTACCCAAAGTAGGTCCAACAGTTCTATTCTCTACTACCTCAACTGGTACAGGTAAAGCACCTGCTCTAAGTAATAAAGCAGTCTGTTGAGCATCCTCTAAATCTTTAAAGCCAGTAATCTGACCCTTTCCTCTGATTTCACTCTGTACTGTTGGTGCAGTTAATAACTTATTATCTAAATAGATAGCAATTACTTTGCCAATATTCTTTCTTGTAATTGTAGCAAACTCTTTACTTCCCTCTTTTGTTAATTCAAAACTGACAACTGGTTGATTAAACTTTCCACCATAAGCAGCCCTTGCATCCTTTAATGCTTCACCAGTCATTACAATCTCTCCAGCCTCATTTTTAAACTGCAATTGAGCTGTCTTTCCGATAGTTTCAATAGCTTGGTTAGGATCTTCAACACCAGGTAGCTCTACTATAATCCTTCTTTGACCTTGTCGCTGCACAAGTGGTTCTGTCAATCCTAATTCATCAACTCTGCGATTAATAACATTTACTAATCGATTCATAGCATCATCATCTACTTTAGCAGTTTGGGTATCATGAGCTTCTAAAAGGACATGAGTTCCTCCCTGTAAATCTAATCCTAATTCCATACTTTCATTTAATGGATATAAGAAGTATGCTGCTAATCCTAATAATGCCACAATTAGAATAAAATTAAACATTCTTTTCTGTTTCCAGTTCATAATCCTGTCTCCTTCCTCTTATTAAAATAAAAGTTATCCAAATATATAACATCTCTTATTTAGAAGGTTAGATACTTCTAGAGATATTATCTATAGGATAAAAACAACCCTTAGCTTAGTAATACATCACTAAACTCTGCTTCAATTATCCATCAGCATAGTACCGTTGCTTAACTCCCTTGAAATAGGCTTATGTAAAATCTTATAAATACTAACTAGAGGATAATATAATACTAGCTACTAATTATTTAATATTAGATAGTTACTTGAAGAGAAATTATCTAAGAACAAAATTAATAGCCATATATAATATTAGACAACATATCTATTATATCCTTTAAAAAATCCCTTGTCAATCAGTCAAAGCCCTTATAATAGCTTAGTATCATTAATTATTAAATGAAAATTACATTCTAAAGTTAGGGCTGCTTTTCTAGACATTAGCATCCTTGTTAGAAAGATTTCAAAGTATTCTATAACTGAAATAATCTCTAAATCAATCTCTAACCTCAAAGTAATTGTCTTATCATATCTATTTACCTCAATAGTCGACTGCTTAGCTGCATAATTGACCCGGTCATGGATATCAAAGGTGGCAAACTCTTTATTTCTAACTCTAGTATAGTGAACATCAGATTTATCAGCTATAATCAATGCTGCTGCAACTACATTAACTGGCTCTCCAAAGTTCTCATCATGATTGCCTATAGCACCAATAACCATTGCAATTTCCTCATAGCTCATTCCCATCTCCCTTAACAGATTCTCAGCAATTATAGCTGAATGTTGGTCATGGTCATGACGATTAATGACATTACCTACATCATGTATATAACCAGCAATCTTACCTAACTCTATTACTCTCTTTGAGTAGCCCAACTCTGCTAAAATATCACCTACCAACTTTGAAATTAGACCTGCATGTCTAAAGCCATGCTCAGTAAAGCCCATTGCCGAGAGGTGCTCATTAGCCTTTGAAATATATGCCTTAATTAAAGGATGCTTCTTGACCTCCTCTACTGTAATTAATCTCTCAACAGTTAGTTCACTCATAATACAATCCACTCCTCTATCTAATGAATTAGTTTTAGTTTAAGAATTAGACTCAAACTTAAACTCATAGTTAGATTTAAACTAAAGTTAATCTTAATTAGTATGGATTTATTCTAATAATATATTCATAAGATAGCCTTTATACAGTTTATATCTTATAGATAAACAACTTTAGAATGAAACAATAGAAAGGTAATGTAACACTTTTGTGTCAGGAATCGGGAATCTGGAATCAGTCTGTTTTACTGATAACTGGTCCCTGACTCCTGATTCCTAAAGGTGTCACAATATCCCCATTAAATTACACTTTAGACTT
>Ga0163226_1000031_pt1 | contig 28844 bp, 27 predicted proteins | sample MSEWel2016_07_13_2_FD_113144 | JGI IMG/M metagenome (GOLD analysis project Ga0163226, IMG submission 113144) | Subsurface microbial communities from deep shales in West Virginia, USA - MSEEL Well Study Marcellus 5H_2016_07_13 ...
CGAGAGAATTGCAAAAGATAGTTTATATGAGAAACGTAAGCGAAAAACAACTTTAGACAGATTGATGGAATATACTATTCCATTGACTAATTGTCAAAATTCGGCTTAAGTTAACGCGTATGAAAGCATCTTTAAAATTGTTATCATTTACTTGCTCAACAACTATATTATCATTAATTTTAGGTTCTATTTTAACTTTACTATGTCATAATTGAATAGGATCAACAAATTGTTCTAATTTAAAACTTTTTTTCTCCAACTCTTTAAGCAATTGATTTTGTTTTTCAATATTATATATATAAAACCTAGGGATAATTTGTTTATTCTTATAAAAGCTTATTACTTCATCAACTATTTTTTCTGGATTATTTGATACCTCTCTTATATAAGCATGATTTGCATCATAATATTTAGGATTATCTTCATTACAAAAAAGAAATCCCCATGATGTTTTAATCTTTTCTGTAAAAGATTCTAAATGTGCTAATTTTATGTCTTCTATACTACTAACTATATCCATATTATTTCTCCTCCCGTAATGAAATCTTTTTTCTTACAAGCTACTACACTATAGTATAGTAGTTAAAACATAAACTATGATTTCATATTCACTTAACATCCTGTAGCTTCGTAACGTTCCTGCTAATGTTCTCCACTTCTAATTAAACCCACCAAGTCTAACATAAGTCAGCATATCCTTTATATATACACTCAATTGGGATGTCGCTCATTTATTGTTATGTTATGGCTTTGTCCAGAACTTGTCCACAAATTATTTTTAATATGTATAATGCATTAAGCAAAATCATAAATATATTTATCACTTTCTAGTATTTCCTTAACTATTTTCTCAAATTTTTTATTAGCTGTATTCAATTTAAATTTTTTGTCAATATTTTTTTCTTCAAATTGGCTAATCAACTCTAAAACTCTACCACCCATTCTATATTCTTTGGGTCTCTTGTTATCTCTTCTTACAATTTCTTCTTTTTCGGCTGTTAAAACAACATATTTGATGTTAATATCTTTATCCAATTTTTTTAAATAATCTAAGTGTTTAGGAAAAGTTATATAATCAATAACTACATCTATATTTTTGGAAACAAAGTTGTTAGCTAAAGATATAAAATTTTTCCAAGCTAAATCTATATATTCACCATTATCTTTCCAAGGAGCTACATAACCAGATATTATCATATGATAGACTAAATCCCCTTCTATATAGGCACTATTATCTAATTTCGATGCTAATTTTTTTGATATAGTAGATTTTCCAATTCCTGCACTGCCTGTTATTAAATAAACAGTATTCATCATTTTTTACCCCTTTTCAATTGGTTTTAATCTTATTTCCAAAAATTAACCTTCTAATTTGATAATACTTTAAAAATAATCTTATATTAAAATCATTTGAGAACTTTTTTACATCAAAACTATTTTATTATCATAGAAACTCTGCTTAATTTTAGTTTAATTTAATTTATACTTATAATATAACTGGGATAATTAATCTTCTTATGATTGAATCAAAATACTATAAAAGTATTGAAAACGGTCTATATAATAGTCTATTCAATTTATATCTACAATAAAATTACTTAGCCAGATCTTTCATATAACTATTGGATTAACAACATATGTCGTTAATAATTACTATATAAGATATAAAGAGACGTATGTCGTTTATAGCTACTTTAAATAACCTCTTAACCTTATTAACCTCTATAACTAATAATAACCATAATACCTTTCGTGTTATCATAAAAACTGACAGAACAGATTAATAAAGTAATACCTCAAAATTTAAAAATCATCTTTTAAAGAAACGCAAGCGGTAATTGAGTTATTTCCCAACTATCTAATAAGTATCAAACTTACAATCTACTCAAATATTTCTTATATAGACATAGCGTGTTTCGCTGGGAAAGTAAGCGGTCTATTGATATTAAGCAAGTTATATAGATAATCTAAATACTTAGCTAACTAACAAATTATTAATAATAAGTGCTAGCATTTTCCCCATCTTTTAAATGATTGGGCTGGGTTTGCCACGAAGAGTTTTTGTCCTTTAAAACTCGTAGGTTTGCCTACTTTTTCATCTATGGGAAAAAGGTAACTCGCCTATAGGCGCGCCCTGAGGGTGGTTTTCCCGAGGAAGTACTCTTGGGGTGAAACCTATACTCTGATCAAGCAGAAATCATCAAAAAAACCTCAAAATAAACTTAACCTCAAAAGACAAAAAATTACTTCCTAAACTTAATTCTACAATTAAACACAAAAACCTTTTTTATCCAACAAAATATTGGAAAGGACAAAATCCCCCACTAAACCCAGCTGTCACAGACACAAAAAATCACCTTTTTAAAATTCTTGCACTATTTACAAAATAAAGTCGATTTGGAGATAGTTAAAGTTTAATAAATTTAATGGACAGGCACAATTGTCTAGCTTTGCTCATATAGATATAAATAGGAGTGAAACTTGGGAGGTGAATGGTCTTTGGTGCCTTCTTTTTTAGTTGAGTTATGCTCAACATTGATGGATGGCTTAATGTTTTTAGTATCATATATCTCTAATGGTACTACCTTTGCACAGCCTTTATCCAAAGAGGAAGAAGAAGAATGTTTAAAGAGATTGGCTGAAGGGGATTTAACAGCTAAGGATGAGTTAATTGAACATAATATGAGATTGGTCGCTCATATAGTTAAGAAGTTTGAAAATACTAAAGAGGACAATGAAGATTTAATCTCGATTGGGACTATTGGATTAATTAAAGCAATTGATAGTTTTAATCCTAATAAGAATACTAGATTAGCAACCTATTCAGCCAGATGTATTGAGAATGAGATTTTGATGCATTTAAGAAAGACGAAAAAGCTAAATAATGAGAAGTTAATGCATGAACCGATTGGTTCTGACAAGGAAGGAAATGAAATCAAATTAATTGATATCTTAGGAACAGCAGTAGATGTAGTCAGTGAAAAGGTCGAATTGGCTATGAAAGAGGAGACCTTATATGAAAAGCTTAAAGAACTGGACAGTAGAGAGAGAAAGGTACTGGAATTGAGATATGGATTAAAGGATGGTCAAGAAAAAACCCAAAGGGAGATTGCTGATAGGCTCGATATCTCGCGTTCCTATGTCTCTAGAATTGAGAAGAAAGCTGTCAATAAATTATATAAAAAATTTACAGTAGAGGGCTACTAGAGTAAATCTAGTAGTTCTTTTTTTTATATGGTAAATTAAAATATTTATTGATTAAAAATTAATAGTAATAAGAAAGGTAAAATTTAATATTCTTATAGTTATTATAATCTTATTGTTCTAAATAAAGGTTATAAGTCCTAACTATATATGCTATAATAGATGTAAATATCTAAAATTAAAAATTAGATACAGTGATTTTTTAGTAAAGGAGAGGAATTAGCAAATGATTAAAAAACTAAAACAGCTATCACCTGAAATCTTAATGTTCTTTATTTTGATCTCAGCAGTAGCTTTAGGTAATGGTCTAAGTAATAATGTCTATTCAAATTATTACAAAGAAGTTTATGATGTAACGGCTTTACAACGAGGATTTATTGAGTTTCCTCGAGAATTACCAGGGATGTTATGTGTTCTTGTAATTAGTTTTTTGAGCTTTTTGGGAGATTTAAGAATTGCTTTGATTGCCCAGGTATTGGCTATTATCGGCGTTGCAGTTTTAGGTCTTTTTACACCATCTTTTACTGTAATGTTAATATTTTTGTTTATCAATTCTATGGGAATGCATCTCTTTATGCCCTTGCAGGATGCTATTGGGATGTCTTTAGCAAACCCCAATCAAGTTGGACGCCGTATGGGTCAGTTTTCTAGTGCCCGAGCAGCTTTTGGTCTGTTAGCAGCTTTGTTGGTCTTTTTGGATTTAGAACAGATTTTTTTAGTTTTAATACTTCTATTAAGTGGATATTTGTAGTTTCTGCAGTTGCCTTTACCTGTGCAGCAGTGATGAGTGTAATTATGATACGTCGTACTAAACCTCATAAGGTAGCAGCTCGTAAGATTAAACTAATTTTTAGAAAAGAGTATCGTTATTTTTACTTAATTACTGTATTACGTGGAGTTCAAAAACAGATTGCTATAGTTTATGGCACCTGGGTTCTTGTTGATGTTTTAATGAAAAAAGCTGATACAATTGCAATGCTCAGTATGATTGCTGGATTTATCTCTATTTTCTTTCTTAATAAACTAGGAAACTGGATGGACCAGTTTGGGATTAAGCGGATGTTGTATTTAGATGCCCTTACATTTATTGGAGTTTATCTGGGCTTTGGTTTTGTAGTTTGGGGTATTACAACTAAGATAATTCCTAGCCATAGTCTAGGCCTCTGGATGATATACATATTATTTATCTTAGATAAGCTATCTTTTAGGATGGGGATGATCAAAGCGGTATATCTACGTTCAATCGCTTGGAGTGAAGAAGAAATTACATCTACTTTATCTTTGGGATTAAGTCTTGACCATGTAGTTTCTATATTAGCAGCTTTTGCTGGAGGATATGTCTGGTCACAGTGGGGTAGTCAGTGGGTATTCTTTTTAGCAGCATTATTTTCTTTAGGTAATCTCTTTGTAGCGTATCGTGTACAGCCTGATCAAGAAAGGGATTTGGCAGAGAGGATGAAGGTTGAGTTAAAGGAGACTGGAGCTGGAGTATAGCTTTTAACTATATTTGAACTCTCCAAATGTCTATGTTAATATTAATATACGACTTGTGCTAGTAGAAGAACTAATACAATAGAGATTATGACAGTTTGTTCTTTGGTAGTTGGGTAGTTAGGTTTAGCCTGACCAATCTATCCATGAAAAGATACTATAATATTTAAATTTAATTAGCCAACTGGTTAATATATAATTTAAAACTGTATTCTATATTTAGTATCAGTTTTAGAGGTATATATTTTATATTAAGGGTTGTAGATGAACAATATGTTTATGTTCATTTGCAACCTTTTTTGCTCTCAATTAAATTAGGAGCTTTTCAATAAAATTAAAAAATTGACCTAGAGAAATGAAAGGAGATTTAAAATGGCTATAAATAAAAAAGCGATAGTAATAGGTGTTAATATCAAAAATCGAGAAGATAATTTTGAATATTTAATGGAAGAATTAAAAGGCTTAGCAACTGCATGTAAGATAGAAGTAGTTGGAGAGATGACTCAAAATTTAGATCATATTAATAATTCCCATTATATTGGTTCTGGTAAGATTCAAGAAGTTAGGAGATTACTAGATTCCACAGTTGCTGAATTAGTAATAGCTAATGATGAATTATCTCCTTCTCAAATTCGTGTACTTGAAGATAGACTGGATATAAGAGTAGTAGATAGAACTATGTTGATCTTAGATATCTTCGCTCAACGTGCAAAAACAAGAGAGGCAAAATTACAAGTGGAAGTAGCTAGACTCCAATATATGCTACCTAGATTAGCGGGTCAAAGAAGTTATGATCGCCAAGGTGGAGGAGCAGGGTTGAGTAATAGAGGTGCAGGAGAGAAAAATTTGGAGCTTAGTCGAAGAAAAATTGAAGACAAGATAACAGCTTTACAAAAGGAGCTAGAAACACTAGTTTCTCAACGGGAAATACAGCGGAAAAGGCGGAAGAAAAGTAGGCTTCCTATTGTCTCCTTAGTTGGATATACTAATGCTGGAAAGTCCACTTTGATGAATACAATGGTTGAGATGTTCAACTCTTCTTTGGATAAACAGGTATTTGAGAAGAATATGTTATTTGCAACCTTAGAAACGTCAGTTAGAAAGATAGAATTACCTGATAATAGATCATTTTTACTGACAGATACTGTTGGATTCGTAAATAGATTGCCCTATCATCTGGTCAAAGCATTTCGCTCTACATTAGAAGAGGTTGCAGAAGCTGATTTGATAATCCATGTTGTTGACTATTCAGATCCTCAATATCAAAGCTTGATTGAGGTTACAAATAAGACATTAAAGGAGATTGGAGTTGAAGATGTCCCTATTATTTATGCTTTTAATAAAGGGGATTTAACAGATACTGTAATTCCTCATTTGAGAGAGGATAAGGTCTATTTATCTGCTAAGAAAAGAACAGGAATAAATGAGTTAATCCAATTAATCAGTGGATATATCTTTAGGGACTATACTAAATGTAAGATGCTAATACCTTATGGTCAAGAACAACTAGTCTCTTATTTTCATGAAAATGCTAATGTGCTTACAACTAGTTATGAGGAAGAAGGTACTAAGTTGACTTTAGAGTGTAAAGAGAGTGATTATGAAAGATATGAGGATTATGTGATAAATGAAAAAAGTTAATATTAATAATATTATTGGATTAGTAGTTGGGCCTTTAAAATTGAACAGAAGACTATCAATCAATAAATTATATAAGAGGATTAGAGTAGAAGGCTACTATAGTAACTCTGGTAGCTCTTTTTTGAAACTATTAATATTGTTTGTCAATGTTTTCTTGACAAAAACTAATAGATAATTTATAATAATAAAAAATAATTCGATATTCGTAGTAAGTTAAAATCTTAATGAGGTGAATCTAATTATGGATTTAGATAATAAGATAAATTTAGGAGAAATAATTTTAATGGATTTTGTAGAAGTTATTTTTGAACATGTCTCTGAATTAGAGCAAGATTTTAGTTTAAAAGAACATATTTTAATTGAGTTAATTGGTCAAAGAAATTCTGCCACAATGTCAGAATTAGCTTCATTCTTTTCTACTCCAGCAACTACTATGACAAGTATTGTTAACCGTTTAATTGAAAGAGGATATCTTAAACGATATCGAAGTGAAGAAGATAGACGTGTTGTTCTAATAAGCCTTTCTGCTAAAGGAGAAGAATATTATCAAAATCACAGGCAAGAATATGTAGGAATATTTAAAGAATCTTTAGTAGGTGTTTCTGAAGAAGAGTTGAAGATAACTGCTAAATTATTATCGAAAGTTAAAAAAGCAGTATTCAATAAATAAAAAAATATCATTATAATGATATTTTTTTAAATAAATATTACGAAAAATGAAATATTCTTAAATAGTATTAAAAACTCTTTAAAAAGGGGATGATATTTTTAAAGTTGGATGATAGTGATGAGTTAAGAGTTAAAATCAAAAGTATAAAGCCCCATAAGTTTTTACTTTAGGTTGAAAGTTTATATGGAGGTGATTTATTTTTTTAGAATGAAATGATAATGATTATTGAAATTATTCTTTTGATGATTGAGAGTAAATTATAAAATTTTAATGAGGAGATGATTTGTGTTATGAACAGAATCTCAAGTTTTTCTATTCGTCACCCTTGGCTAGTCATTAGTATTTTTTTATTGGTTACAGTCTACTTTGCTCTGCAAATTCCAAAAGTACAAATGGATCCTAGCCTTGAAGGATTGATTCCTGAGAATATGCCTTCAAGAGTAAATCTTGATAAAATCGAAGAGGTTTTTGGTGGAACTGATGCAATAATGATTATTTTGGAGACAGATGATATTTTAAATGGTAAAACTTTAAAGAGAGCGAAACGGATATCAGATGAATTAGAGAGCTGGAAAGAAGTAGATAAGGTAAATAGTCCTTTTACTGTACAGGATGTAAGAGGAGAAGGTTATATGTTGATTGTAGAGGATGCCATTGAAGATATTCCACAAAGTGTTGAGCAAAGAGAAGAGATAAGAGAAAGAATTAAAAACAATGAATTGATTTATGGTAGTATAATTTCTAAAGATTTTAAAGCAATGGCAATCATAGGAGTATTAAAAGATGATGTTGCAGATGATTTAATATTAACAAAGGTTAATAAACTAATAGAAGGTATACCTGGAGATGAAGAAGTCAAGTTAGCTGGGATGCCAATAATTAGAGCAGAGGTTAGTAAAAATACTCAAAGTGATATGAAGAAGTTGATGCCCTTAGCTTTATTGATTATGTTAGTATTCTTATATCTGTGTTTTAGACAGTTTAGAGGGGTTTTATTACCCTTTATGGTAGTAGTGATGTCAATTATTATTTCAATGGGATTAATTTCAGTATTAAATTGGAAGATATATTTGATTACAGTTATTTTACCAATGTCTCTAATAGCAATAGCTAACGATTATGGAATACATATTATTGCTCATTATCAGCAAGAGAATACTTCAAAAGCTGATTTAAGTGAAAAGAAATTAGTTGAAAAAGTTGTTTCCAGTTTGGGAGCACCAATTATTGCTGCAGGACTGACTACAGTAGCAGGAATGTTATGTTTAATGTCACATATTATGGTGCCTGCCCAAGAACTTGGCATACTTGCTGCAATAGGGATTGGCTTTGCCTTAATAGCTAGTATCACCTTTATGCCAGCTGTGATGGTCCTCTTACCTAAAGCTAAGCCCATAGAAACTGCTGATGGAGAAGGGAAAAAAGGGATATTAGAAAGGTTACTTAATTTTACTGCTGATTTTGTAACAATTAATTCCAAAAAGATAGCATTAGTCTCTATTGTAATTATAGGATTGATCTCCTTAGGAATTTTTTATTTGAAGATAGATACTAATCCAGTCAATTATTTTAAAGAAAATTCAAAGGTTACTAAGGCAACTAATGCAGGAAACAAATATTTTGGAGGAGCTAATACTATTTCAATAATGGCTCAAGGAGATATTACAGATTCTAAAGTAATGGGAAAAATAAGTGATTTTGAAGAGACGATTATCCACCATAAGAACATTGGAGATGTAGGAGCAATTTCTAAGATAATAAGAAAGATGAATAAAGAACTTCATAGTGGGGATGAAAGATTTGATAAAATTCCTACTAATCCAAATGCGATATCTCAATATTTGATGTTATATGAGAGCTCTGGTGACCTTAAAAAATTAGTAGATTTTGATCGTGAACATGCTTTAATTACTGCTAAAATACCTACTAATAGTACTGGAGATATCCAAGAATTAGTTAAATATATGAGAGATTATATTAAGAAGGATAAAGATTCTCCCTTAAAGATAGTGGGAGGTTTTGGGGATTTACAATCCAAATTAAGTGATGCAGTAGTAAGAGGACAATTTATTAGTTTGATTACTGCAGCAATAGTTATAGCTATAATTGTAATGTTCTTATTTAGATCACCAGTAGCTGGTTTAATGTCTATAATTCCTTTAGCTTTAGCCATAGTTAGTTTATTTGGATTGATGGGATTTTTTAAGATTGAATTAAATATAGCAACAGCTTTATTATCCTCAATAATGATTGGGGTAGGGATTGATTATACAATTCATTTCTTATGGAGATATCGTGAAGAGAAGAAAGTTAAAGATACTATAGAAGCAATTAAGATTACCCTAACAACTACAGGAAGGGGAATAATTTTCAATGCCTTATCAGTTATTATTGGATTTATTGCTCTGATGATTTCAGATTTTTTACCAGTAAAATTCTTTGGCTTTTTAGTTGTAGTATCAATAGGGGCTTGCTTATTAGGAGCATTGCTATTCTTACCAGCAATTTGTATTATCTTTGAACCTAAATTTTTAGAAGCTAAATCCCAAGAGAAGGTTAAAGGGGTTGCGAAAAGAATGGAATATCAAAATTAATATAATTATATTAATTTTGATATAGAGAGTGATGGGTAATGGGTATATTGCGACACTTTTTACTTTGGTAGTTAGGGGTTGGGTGGTTAGGTAGTTAGATTTTCCTAACCCCTACCAACTCACCTCCTAAATATTGCTTTTTATCTATATTATGTCAATTTTTTTACACTAGATATTTATAAGGGGAGATGTATAATGAAGAAGTTGATCAGTTTAATTACTTTGATAGTATTGCTCTTTGGTTTAAATATTATAGTTTTTGCTAAGGTAACAGGTGATGATTTATTAGATAAGATGGAAGAGGTTAGAGATGTTCAAACAACTCAGATGGAACTTAAATTAGAACTGTATGATCCTTCAGGTAGTAAGAGGGTTAGAACTTTAAGAACTATCAGTAAAAAGATAGAAAGAAAAAAATCTTTAAGTCGTTTTTTATCACCATCTGATGTAGAAGGAACAGGATTTTTATCTATAGATAAGCCTGAAACTGATGATGAGGATATGTATTTATACTTGCCTGCTTTAGGGTCAGTAAGAAAGATTTCTGGAAGTCAAAAAAATGGTAGTTTTGTAGGAACAGATTTTAGTTATAATGACTTATCCTTAGTTAGTGCAGAGAATTATAATGATGATTATAAGGCTACAGTTTTAGAAGAAAATGAAGAAGAGTTTATTTTAAAGATAATTCCTACTGATGAAGATATAGATTATAAGTATGGGAAATTAATTCTAAGTAAGAAGACTTGGTATCCAACTAAAGTTGAATTTTATGATTCTAGAGATAAGCTACAGAAGATTTTGACAAACTACAATGTTAAACAGATTCAAGGGTATTGGACACCTCAGAAGGTGATAATGGAAGATGTACAAAAAGGAACAAAGACTATACTTTATTTAGAATCAGTTCTTTATAATGATGAGGTAAATGACCGTATCTTTAGTCCAAGATATTTAAGAAGATATTAAATTGGAAACAAGTGATAAGTGATGAGTAACTTGTCACTTGTTATTTATTATAGTTAATATAAATAGGAGGAATTAGTAATGCTAAAAAGAAGAAATTTTATTTTAGCAATAGTAATATTTTTAATTTGTAGTACAGGAGTTTTTGCCAAAGATAAATTAGAGATTTCTGGAACATTAGATAGTAGTATTGAAGGAATTTCTGATGATGGAGAATTGATAGACCGAGAGAGGTTGGATTTAGAGTTAAAGAAGAGTTTTGGTTTTGATGCAGATATGTATATAGATTTGTCTACTTATTCTATGAAGAATGAAGATACAGAAGTAGAAGCTAATGAAGCTTATTTAAATTATTATACAGATCATATGGATTGGAGAATAGGTAAGCAGATAATTAATTGGGGGAGTGCTTATAAATTACAACCGACAGATTATTTTAATCCTCATGATTATACAGCAATAAAGCCTTTAGATGAGAAGCTTGGTGTTAAAGCAGTTAAGGGAATATATTATACTGCCAATGGTTTAGAGATAACAGGAGTAATAACATCATATTTTGAAAGAAACAAGTTATCTGAAGAAAAAGAAAATTTGTTAAAGATTAAAGGGATAGCAGGAGTAGAAGATGATATTGAAAATATCCAAGGAGGATTTAAAATAACAAAACGTGCCTTCAAGGGGTTTGATTTATCAGCAAGTACTTACCATGGTTTTGATAAGGAATTTATAGAAAATGATAAAGGAAAATTTATTTATCCAGAAGCTAATAGAATTGGTTTCGATTTTATTGGAGATTTTGGAGAGATGGGAGTTTGGACAGAAACAGCTTATAGTATTTATGAGGATAATCAATTTAATAATCGTTTAGAGGCAGCGCTGGGTATAGATTATAAATTTAGTGATGATTTATATTTAGTAGGTCAGTATTATTTTAAAGGTGGTCGTTTAGACAATGAAGATGATATTAAAATTTTAAATTTCCATGCTGATAGACCGATTTTTCAGTTTCATCAAATAGAATGTAATATTAATTATGAATTGGGAACAGAAACTTTTGTAGTTGAACCACAGTTTAATTATTCTTTAGCCAATGCTGTTGAGTTACAGATAGGTGGAACCTATGTTGATAGTGATGATGAAGATGATGCTGTTGCTTCTAAGTTGGGCAAAGATAGGGTTTATACAAGATTAAAGATAGAGTTTTAGGTGCTTATTCTAATTATTTCATAATAAAATAAGAAAAGAGATACTAAATCTATAGATTTAGTATCTCTTTTCTTATAATACATACTCAGCTAGAGTCTTTTGAACCTCGAGAATATTATTACTCTTTCCAAATTGCTTTTGGATTGGCATACTCGCACCTGCAACCCACAGCTTTAATTCTGAGTCTGCATCAAAACTACCAGCAGTTTCAACACTAAAGTGTCTAATACTTGAATAAGGAATTGAGTGATATTCAACCTTCTTTCCTGTAATCCCTTGTTTATCTACAACAATAAGTCTTTTATCAGTAAATACAAAAAAATCTCTCAATACTTTATAGCCTTTATTTACAGTTTCACCATCAAGTAATACTTCAGATAGCTCTTGTTCTATTTCTTCAGTATTCATTTCACTAGCATTTCCCATCAATCCGTCTAAAAAGCCCATAAAATACCTCCTCTTTAATAATGGATTGTTTTATTATACCATATCTTAAAGTTAATATCATTAGTTGAGAGAATATTACAGGGGAGAAAGGTTAAAATTAATATGTAAGTGAACCTCACCACCTAAATCAAAAACAAGATTTAGATGGAGCTTCGCTATACTTCACAAATACCATATAGGTATAGGTTACTCGTAGCTTTTTAGTGAAGTTTGTATTTTAAGTTTCCTCTACAAGTGTAGATTACCTTATTCACTAGGGGCTGCCCACAAACCCATTATCCCTCATAGCACTATGCTATTTTGGGAATACATTAATCCTTACGATACCTTGAATATTTTACACAAACAAGGATTAGTGTTTGTAACTCCATATATTCACTTGTACGACAAGGGGCTGAACCTAAGTTATAGGTTAGCATTACTGTTTTTTATAACCTTGTATCTAATATTGTATCATAGTAACTTGAATATTTGAAGGTGTTGAACCTTATAAATATTATCCAAATTCATCTCCACCTAATACATGGCTTAGATGGAGTTTTCTTTGAATGTTTTAGATAAATTTTCACACAATCAATGCGACTCGCATATTATAATATATAGAAGGACTAAGGAGGAATATTATGAACAAGAATTTATTAACTATCAATCGTTATATAGATTTAGATAATTCTCAAGATACAGATTCCTTACATTTAATTGAAGAGTTACGTGCTTTTATCAAAAAAGCCAAGGAGATAAATCCCAAGTTAAAGAATTACCATTTATACGATGTTGGCTTTATCCCTAAATCAGATTTGATTTTAGTTAAATTATATTTCTATAATTAACAGGAATATATTTCCTTGACTTCTCTAATAGATGATGATTTAGTTTGAGGTAATTTGACAAAGCAAGTTATATATTATAACATTTATGAGTGGTAAGATTATTAATAAGAGGTCTCATTAAATGATTATATATATTTAAATCTTTGGAATCTTCCAAAGATTTTTTGTTGCAAGTATCTTTTGGTAATATAGAAATAATATATAATCCGGAAAAAGATTTATAGCTACAGATATTGGATAAGCTATTTAATGTAAGAATACATTTAGCTATATATTATCTTAAGATATCCTTGTACATATTAAAATTTATCAATAAATAAAAATATTATAGGAGGTTGAATAAGTGGATAAGATTGAAGTGAATAACCTTTATAAAGTTTTTGGTAAAAAACCAGAAAAAGCGATTGATTTACTTGAAGATGGTTATTCAAAAGAAGAGGTATTCAAAGAGACGGGGTTAACAGTAGGAGTTAATAATGCAAATTTTGAAATCAATTCTAAAGAGATCTTTGTAATTATGGGATTATCAGGGAGTGGTAAATCAACTTTGTTGAGGTGTCTTAATAGGTTGATTGAACCAACAGCAGGAGAGGTTAAGCTAGATGGTGTTAGATTAACTGATTTAAGCAAGGAAGAGTTAAGAGAAGTTAGAAGGGATAAGTTTGGGATGGTATTTCAAAACTTTGGACTGTTACCAAATAGAACAATCTTAGAGAATGCTGAGTTTGGCTTAGAAATTCAAAATGTTCCTCAAGATAAAAGAGAGATAAAAGCTAAAGATGCTTTAGAGCGTGTAGGACTAGCAGGTTGGGAAGAACAATATCCAGATCAGTTAAGTGGCGGGATGCAACAGAGAGTAGGATTAGCACGTGCCTTAGCAATTAATCCTGATATTTTATTGATGGATGAGCCTTTTAGTGCTTTAGACCCTTTAATCAAAAGGGATATGCAAGATAGATTATTAGAGTTGTATGAGGAGTTAGACAAGACTATCATATTTATCACTCATGACCTAGATGAAGCGTTAAAATTAGGGGATCGGATTGCGATTATGAAAGATGGGAGTATTATTCAAATCGGTACTCCAGAAGAGATATTAAACAATGCTGAGAATGATTATATCAGAGAGTTTGTACAAGGTGTTAATCGTTCTAAAGTTTTAACTGCTGAAGATATTATGAATAAACCATTAGCTTTACTTTATGAAAGTGATGGCCCAAGAACGGCTATTCATAAAATGAGAGAAAGTGAGATTACTAGTATTTTTGTAATAGGAAAACATCGGCAGTATAAAGGAATAGTTAGTATGGAAGAAGCTTTGAAGGCTGTTAAAAAAGGACAAAAAGATTTATCGGGCTTAATTAAAGAGACCAGAATTGCTAGTCCAGAAGAAAATCTAGATGAATTATTTGCAGATATAGCTGATTTAAATGTTCCGTTACCGGTAATAAATGATAATAACAAATTATTAGGAGTTATAGTAAAAAGTGATGTGCTAGCTAATTTAGTTGCAGAGGAGGTAATATAGATGGATTTGGGTATTGGTACTAGTATAGAAAAATTAATAGATTTTTTGTTAGCTCATTTTGGACCATTATTTGATTTTATTTCAAGGGTAATTGGTGGATTTATGGATAGTACTAGTTCAGCTTTATTATCACTACCACCTTTAATTATTATTTTAGGCTTTGTAATTATTGCTTGGGTTGTAGCAGATAAGAAAGTTGCTATATTTACTTTTTTAGGTTTGCTATTGATATTTGGAATGGGATTATGGGTTGTAACTATAGAGACCTTTGTATTGGTTTTGGTAGCAACTATAATTGCTTTATTATTAGGTATACCTATGGGGATTTTGATTAGTAATAACAGATTATTAGATAGATTAGTTACTCCTGTGTTAGATTTTATGCAGACTATGCCACCTTTTGTTTATTTAATTCCGGCAGTAATGTTTTTTGGAATTGGTAATGTTCCAGGAATTATGGCTACTGTAATTTTTTCCATGCCACCTGCTATTAGATTGACTAAATTAGGTTTACAGCAGGTTCCTGATGAATTAGAGGAGGTGGGACATTCTTTTGGTTCAACTCCTATACAGATGCTAGTTAAAATCAAATTACCATTAGCATTACCAGCAATCATGACCGGTGTTAATCAGTCTATTATGCTTTCCTTATCAATGGTTGTTATTGCTTCTATGATTGGAGCAAGTGGATTAGGTGGAGAAGTTTTAAATGGTATTCAAAGAATGGAGATTGGAATTGGATTTGAAGCTGGATTAGCAGTTGTAATTTTAGCAATTATTTTAGATAGAATTACTAGTGGTATCACTAAAAATATTTAAAAATATCTTGGAGGAATTTATTATTTTAAAAGTTAAAATTAAAATGTATATTGGATTAGTAGTTATCTTAGCATTAACATTAACAGGATGTGGCTTACTTAAAAGTCCACAAGAAGAACAGACTAAGCAAGAACAAAGCAAAGGAAAAGTTAAGATAGGATATGTACAATGGGCATCAGCAGAAGCTTCAACACATATTGTCAAAGAAGTTTTGGAAAGAATGAATTATGAAGTTGAGACACCAGTATTACAAACTGGTGCAATGTATCAAGGTGCAGCCAATGGAGAGATAGATGCTTTTGTTTGCTCATGGCTACCAGATACAGATGTAAATTATTGGAATAAATTCAAGGATCAATTAATTGAATTAAATAATAACTATTTAGCAGCTCAAATTGGAATTGTGGTTCCTAAATATGTTGAAGCTAATAGTTTGGCTGAACTTAAAGATTATGCTGATAAGTTTGATAAAAGAATAGTCGGGATTGATCCTGGAGCTGCAGAAATGATTGTAATTAAGGATAAAGTTATTCCTAATTATGATCTAGAGGACTGGGAAGTAATTGACAGTAGTGGTCCAGCTATGACTGCAGAATTAGCTAGAGCTATTAAGAATAAAGAATGGATTGCCGTTGCAGGTTGGAAGCCTCATTGGAAATGGGCTAAATGGGATCTTAAGTTTTTAAAAGATCCAGATTTAACAATGGGTGATGGTGAATATATTAAAAGTATAGGGCGTCCTGGAATTAAAGATGATTTACCTGAAGTGGCTCAATTCTTAGAAAATTATCGAATTACAACAGAACAATTAGGTGCTGTAATGTTAAAAATTAAAAATGGCATGGAAGCAGAAGAAGCTGCTAAAGAATTTGTTGAAAATCATCCTGAATTGCTTACTAAGTGGCTTTCAGGAACTGAAGTTGTAAATTAGATTTAAGTGATTATTATGGAGGTTTAATATTTTCTGGGGTATTGTATAATATCTTGACTATATATTAGGCCTCTATATTTATTTGAAACATATTTGCAATACAGTTTATAATTAGTAGTAGTGTTTATATTAATTTCAAGGGAGATGTTTAAATGAAAAAAAATAATTATTTAGTAATTAGCTTATTAGTGATTACATTATTGTTAAGTGGTTGTGGGCTACTTAAATCGGGGCAACAAGGAGGCAAGACTGAGCAAAAAAATCAGACAAAAGAAAAAGTTAAGATCGGATATGTACAATGGGCATCAGCTGAAGCTTCTACATATTTAGTAAAAGAAGTATTAGAAAGAGTTGGATATGTTGTAGAGACTCCAGTATTACAAGCAGGTGCGATGTTTGAAGGTTTAGCTAGAGGTGATATTGATGCTATTGTTTGTGCTTGGTTACCAAAGACTCATAAGTCTTACTGGGAAAAACGTTCTGATAAATTGGTAGACCTAGGAGCTAACTTTAATGGTGCTAAAATTGGTTTAGTGGTACCCTCTTATGTGGAGGCTAATAATATTTCTGAGTTAAAAAATTATAGTAAAGGATTTAATAATCAAATTGTAGGTATTGACCCAGGGGCAGGTATTATGGAAATTACTGAGAATAAAGTGATGCCAGCTTATGACTTAAATGATTGGAAGTTAGCTAAAACTAGTGGACCAGCAATGACTGCTAGTTTGAAGAAAGCAATTGATAATAAGAAAGCAATAGTAGTAACAGGTTGGACTCCACATTGGATGTGGGCTGAATTTGATCTTAAGTATCTCCAAGACTCTAAAGGTGCTTATGGAGAAGCAGAAAGTATTAAAAGTCTTGGTAGAAAAGAAATCAAATCTGATTTACCAGAAGTTGCTCAAATTTTAGAAAATTATAAGTTAACAACTCAACAACTGGGTGAAGTTATGAATATGATACAAGATGGATCTTCTCCAGAAGAAGCAGCTAGAAAATTTGTAGATGATAATTTAGAATTGATTAATAGTTGGTTACCTAAGGGTGAGAAGATTATAGAATAATAAGATTATCTAAATTAGTCACAAGTCTAAAAGCTTGTGGCTAAATATAATACTTTATAGCCATAGTTTAAGTCTGATTGTGAAAAGTACTTATTGTCTTATTTTATTATTAATTATGATTCACCAACAGTCATAGAAGGTCCTAAATAATTTGCTATTTTCAGCAAATTATTTATCCCTTTATTAAATTAGCAGAAAAATCATTAAATTTCTTGACAATTATCTCTGAATATATTATTATGTAGAGGTGCTACAAAGAAAGGAAACATTGGCTAATTAATTTTTTATGGTTTTTTCTTGACATTTAGGTATGACTATTATAACATATATAAATGTTGGGGTATTTAGTAACTAACATATGGGCCATTAGCTCAGTCGGTAGAGCACCTGACTTTTAATCAGGGTGTCGGAGGTTCAAATCCTCCATGGCTCACCAAAAACTTCTGATTTTAAAACGCAATGAAGTTTTCGGTATTTGGGCATCGAGCCCGTCACACCATTTAAATTCAGTTAACAGTTTACAATTGACAGTGGACAGTTAAGTTCAAAATCAAGAGATTTAAGAACTTAATGTTTTAACTGTAAACTGTACACTGTACACTATACACTGTCAACTAATAAATCCTATGCCCCCATCGTCTAGTGGCCTAGGATACTGGGTTTTCATCCCAGCGACAGGGGTTCGAATCCCCTTGGGGGTACCACTAAAATTAAGATTATCACGAAGTGTTTTTACTTTTTAAAACATGAAGGGGTAGCAAAAATACAGTTAACAGATGAGAGTTAACAGTGAACAGTTAAGTTCAAAAGATTTAAGGTCTTTGATGATTTTAACTTTAAACTGTACACTATACACTGTCAACTGAACTTTATGGCGGCATAGCCAAGTGGTAAGGCAGAGGACTGCAAATCCTTTATTCCCCAGTTCAAATCTGGGTGCCGCCTCCATAAAAAAACAATTGTCAATGTACAGTTGACAATGAACGATTAATAGCTAAAAGCTTAAAGATTGAATTGTAGATTGTATATTGCTAATTGTAAATTAGCAGTTTGCCGAGGTGGCGGAATAGGCAGACGCACCGGACTTAAAATCCGGTGGGATTTAACTCCCGTGTCGGTTCGAGTCCGACCCTCGGTACCACTTTTATCTTCTGAGTAAAGCTCAGATTTTTTTTATTTTTTGCTGATATTTGAGTAAAATTAAATAGTAAATATAAATAAGCAAGTATCATCAATGATACTTGCTTATTTATATTTAGAGATAGAAATTAATATATTTTAATTTTAAAAGGAAATTTATAGGTTATTGAGAATAAAATAGTTAATATCTGATTGATAAATAAAGAATATAGTTGGCTGAGTTTATATTTTTGTCTAAAGGAGGTATTTTGGTTGTTAAGAAAGTTTATGGAAATAACAAGGTTGATAGTTGCTTTATTTTTTCTTCTATTAGCTATTGGCTTGTGGCAAGATGGTGGTGGCAGTACGATTGCTGGTACAGTATTTATTATTATGGGCTATTTAATTGCTCCAAGAGGAAGGCTAAAAGAGATAGATAAGAAAGACAATGGAGAATTAGATGGAGAAGAGAAATTTTTATTATTTATTAGAATAATAGCTGCATTATTCTTCTCATTAATGGTTATAGGTACCTTAGCATCATTTAAGTTATTTTTAGCATTATTAATAGTATTTATTGTTTATTTTATCTTTCCTATCAATTTCTTCTTAAAGAGTTCAAAAGCTAATAGTGATTTAAAGACGGATGATGAAATAGAAGATGTTCTAGCTGATATAGAGGAGGATATTAAGTACATGAAAGAGATGCACAATAAAATTCAGAGCACAGTTAGAACCTCTGTTGAATTACTAAAAGAGGCTGAGGATAAAGAACAAGAAGCCAAGAAGAAGATGAATTTCTGCCAAAAAAGAGCCAAATCTGCTTTGGAAGATAATAATGAAGCAAAGGCAAGAGAGGTTCTAAGGCATAAGAAGAGATTTGAGAAGCTCTATTATGAATATAGAGAACAGGCAGAACATAGAAAGGCTAGCCTTGATTCTCATTTATTAAAATTAGATGAATTAACTAGAGAGATAGAAGAAGCAGAAAATATGAGAGATGAACTGATTGCAGAGAAGGAGAATGCCAATATTACCACAAAAATTAATACTACCCTAGCTGATATAGAGGAGATAAATGATCAAAATTTAAAAATAGTAGAAGAGAGAATAGGGAAGTTAAGGATTAAGACTGAGGCTAGTAATGAATTCTATAATAATGTTGAAAAGAATGATTTAGAAGAGGAGTTTGAGAAATTAGAGGATAATCAGACTCTAAATGAAGAGTTATTAAAGTTAAAAGCAGAGATAAGTGAAGGATCACAGCTATAATCTATAAAATAACAATAGATAATTTTAAAAATATTATAGAAACTTAGAAGGAGGAGGCGAATGAATAGGCAGATAGATAAGACCATTAAAGTAATTTTTATATCTTTAGTTTTGATATTTAATCTATACTCTTTACTTGGAATCAAATCTTCACCTAGTTCAACTACTAATATAACTCAAGAGAGTAAGCAAGAAAAGATAACTAAAGATAATCAAGGTGAAACTTCCTTAATAAATTCAATCTTAAATAAGGAGAGTATAGAGGTTATAGAGGAAAAAATTAATAAGGGGGCAAAGGTTAATACCAGAGATAATGATGATAGAACCCCATTAATGTATGCGGTACAATATAGCACTTATAATGATGTTGTTGCACTTTTAATTGAGCATGGAGCAGATGTTAATGCCAAGGATAAGGATGGCTGTACTCCACTAATGTATGCTGCTTACCACAATAAAAATGCAGAAATATTTAAAACTCTAATTAAAGAGGGTGCTAAAGTCAATGAACTGGATATTAATAGTCAGACAGCCTTAGACTGGGCAAGCCAAAATAATGATAATCCAGAGGTCTTTAAGGTATTGCTTGCTAATGGTAGTAAAGTTAATACCAAAGATAACGAAGGTATCACGCCTCTAATGAAAGCTGCAAGAGATATTGAGAGCCTTGATATAATAAATCTTATAATAGAAAATGATGCAGATATTAATGCTAAGGACCATGATGGCTGTACTCCATTGATGTTTGCAGCCTATCAGAATAGAAATATAGATGTAATTAGAGCTCTAATCCAAAAAGGGGCTAAAGTTAATTATCAAGATTATCTTGGCAGAAGCTCAGTGATGTGGGCGGCTCAGCATAATAATAATCCAGGAGTAATAATGGCATTACTAGAAGAAGGGGCAGATATTACTTTAGAAGATAAGTATGGCAACAGGGCAATCGATTATGCTCGATTTAATTATCATATAAATGGGACTACTGTTTATGATAAATTAAAGGGTATTAAGTCTGAAACGTTATCAGAATATAATATTCAAAAAGCTACTTATAACCAAATCCTTCTGGAGCCTGATAATTATCTGAATAAGTATGTAGAGTTAACAGGTAAATTTGATATAAAAGACCCAGAGAGAAAATCATTTTTTATTATGGAGGGTAAAAATGAAGTAGAGATTTTTTATTCAAAACTCCCACCAAAGGTGCAAGCTTTAATTTTAAATCAGCCCAACTCTAGTGGAAATAAGGTTACCGTAGAAGGACTTGTATTTAGATATAGTGATGACTATGATTCATATTATCTTGTAGCTAAAGAAGTAAGCTTAGAGTAACTTATCAGGATTATAAAAATAAATTTTATATTATAGTTACAAGCATAACTTAAGTGGTGGTGATATCTTAATGAAAAAGTTTATCAAGGTTATAAAGTGGTTTTCTGGATTAAGCCTTTTGTTGTTTGCTATGGTAGCTTTTAGTAAAAGGAATTTATTATTAGGTATTATTGTCAGTTTAATAAGTTTACTTGCTATTCCTTTGAATTCGGAAGAAAATAAAAAGTTTGATTTAGAAATTAAAATATTAAGGTCAATCTTTGGTATCACTGGTTTAGTAATACTGTTTTTATCTTTTTATAATTTTAATGTATTAGGAGCTGTAATAGTAGGATTAATTATATATGGTATCCTCCCTATAGAGAAGAATTTATTGTATATTACTAGAGATAAGATTCCCTTCTTATCTAATCAAAGCTATAATAATGAAGATGGCTTATTATTAGATAATTTAAAAGAAAACATTAAATGTATGCAAATAAAATGTTATCAGATTGAAAAGTCTATTAAAAAGTATATAGAGTCTATCGATCAGATTAAAGCTAATAGAGAAGAGGTTGAAAATAAAATAGATTTTTATTACAATCAAGCTAAAGAAGCATTAAAGGAGAATAAAGAAGATTTATCTAAAGATTTTTTGTATAAAAAAGAGAAAATGATAACAAAATATAGAAAATATGATGAAATAATAGACAATAAAGAAAAACTTATTACAATATACAATAAAAGGTTGAATGAATTAAAAGAAAAAGTGGATAAAGCAAAAATTTTAAAAAGGGAGTTTCTCTTGGAAAAGGAGAATTTTCAAATTAGGAAGGAAATTGAGGGTGGTTTAAATGAAGTAGCTATATTAGATGATAGTGAATATAATAAAATTGAAAATAAGAGAGATAGATTAAGATATGAAGTTGAAAGTAGTATTGAATTATCTTCTGATGATTTAGAGGTAGAATCTAAAGAATTAGATGGTATTTCCAATTTTCAAAAAGATATATTAATTTTAGAAAAAGAAAATACTAAAGAAGATGAGCTTATAATAACAAAAAAATATGTAAATTATTTTCTAACTTCTATTTGGGCACAAGTAGGAACACTCTATTTAAAGAGTGACACTCTAATCTTTAAGCCAATACTAAAAAATAAAAGAGTAATAATTAAATTAGATGATATTATAGTTGTTGATAAATTTAATTTTATGTGTATAATGCCTGTAGGAATGAAGGTTATGACTAAAGATGGTAAGGAACATTTATATTCATTTTGGGGAAGAAATGAGTGGGTGAATAAGTTGAATAATTTTGTTGATTTATGAGATTATTAATATAAATAAAACTATTATATAGAATGTAAGTTAGTATAATGAAATATGAAATGATTAAAATTATAATATATAGCCTAAATATTTAGAAAGGGGATTGATATGAATAAATTACAGGATGCAGCTAGAATAGTTGTTAAAGATTGTTTGGCAGTAAAAGAAGGAGAGCAAGTCTTAATTATTGTAGATGAGCCGAAAAAGAAGATTGGTGAGCTTATCTTTGCAGCAGCTAAAGAGTTGGGAGCAGAGGCGATCTTGACTGAAATGATCTCACGTAAAAATCATGGAGCAGAGCCGCCTAAGTTAATTGCTAAAGCTATGAGGTTTGCTGATGTAGTGATTATGCCTACTTCTAAATCGTTATCTCATACTAAAGCCAGAATCGATGCTTGTGATGCTGGAGCAAGGGCTACTACTATGCCAGATGTGACAGAAGAGATGATGAAGCGAGCTTTAAATGCAGATTATGAGGTGATTAAAGAGAGAGGATTAAAGGTTGCTGAGAAGTTGACTATGGGTAAAGAGGTTAAAGTAACAGCACCAAATGGAACCAATATTAAGATGATAATTGAAGGAAGAGAAGGTCATCCAGATACAGGTATCTATCATAACTCAGGAGAGTTTGGGAATCTTCCTGCTGGCGAAGCTTATATAGCTCCGATAGAAGGAAAGAGTCAAGGGAAATTTGTAGTTGATGGTTCAATGGCTGAAGCTAAAGTACATACTGAAGAGATTGAGCTGATTGTAGAAGATGGATATGTTACAGAGATTAAAGGTACCAAGGCAGCTGAAAGGCTAAGAGAGATCATCCAACCCTATGGAAAAGATGCTCGGAATATAGCCGAGTTAGGGATTGGAACCAATGATAAGGCTCGATTAACAGGAAATACATTGGAGGATGAGAAGGTCTTAGGAACGGTTCATATTGCTATTGGTGATAATGCTGGAATGGGAGGAGTGGTTTCAGTAGATAGTCATTTAGATGGGATTATCGAAAAGCCAACAGTTGAGATTGATGGCGAATTAATTATGAAGGATGGGAAGTTATTAGTTGATTGATTAATTATAAAAGTGTTGGCTATCTGCCAACACCTTTATAATTTGTGACAATATTTGAGTCTATTTTTAATAGAAATAGAGTAGATTAATCTTCCTATAACTCCTTTATCTAACTCTGAGAAGTAGTATTTCTTTAAGTGGTAATATTTTTTAGGTTAATGACATAAGTATATTATCGCTTAAGGCTAAATATAAGATGAAATTTTTATTATAATCTGATAGAATATAATAAATACAGAGTTTCAGGAAATTTCATAATTACCTGAAATAATTATTTAATAAAGAATTCATTTAAATTATAAGTATAATAAGATTTTATTAATAATAATGAATTAATTGCTGAAATCATATTTTATGAAATGGACTGATATAAGCTAAATAAAGGAGGGAAAGTGGGAATGATTGGAATATTAGTAGTTTCACATAGTAATAAAATTGCCGAGGGAATAGAAGAATTAGTCAAAGAACTTGTTCCCAGAGAGATACCTCTAATTTCAATTGGTGGCGATGGATATGGAGGAATTGGAACAGATATAGAGGATATCATAGAGGCTGTTGAGGAATTATATACTGATAAGGGTGTTATTATAATCGGAGACGTAGGTAGTTCCTTGATGAACTCTAAGATGGCTCTAGAGATTTTGGAATTAGAAGGCTATAGTAATGTAGTGGTAAGTAGTGCACCTTTAGTAGAGGGTGCAATGGTAGCAGCTATTGAAACAAACTTAGGTAAGGACTTAAATGATATCAAAGGAAAGATAGAAAGTAAGCGGCTAATCGAATTAATATAACTAATAAAGGTGCTCCTGATAATCTGGAGCATCTTTATTTTTATGGTATATAAAATTGTGATAAAGTTATGCTTGATAGTGATATTGCGACACTTTGTGTCGAGTGTGAGCTGTGAGTGTGAGTGTGTGTAAAACTTCTTTTTATTAGGGTTTATTCACACTCACACACCCACTCACGCTAATTTTAAAAGTGTCGCAATATCCCATATTACATTACCGCAAAACTGGATATAGATAACATAAAGAGTTAACGAAAAGTTAACTTTACAAAAATACTAATCAATGCTAATATATAAATAAATATAAATATGTTTATGTGTTAGTTGGGACTTTAATAGGAGAGGAAGAGTGATGGATAATATTACAGATATGACAGAAGTGTTAAAGGCTTTAGCAGACAATAGTAGGTTAGAGATTGTCAATTTATTATCCTGTGGTAAGATGTGTGTGTGTGATATAGTTGAGCAGTTGGATTTGAGCCAACCAAATATCTCTCATCATTTAAAGATACTAAAGAATGTTGATTTAATCATTGCTACTAAGCGTGGTAGGTGGATGGATTATGAGTTGAATCAAGAGAAGTTTAAGTCTTTACAGGATAATCTACAGTTATTGGTTACTAAGCCAGAAGGTTGTTCTATTAAGAAGAGTGGTTGCAGTTGAGTTTGAGTATAAGTTTAAGTTAGAGTTAAAGTAGTACATAGCTTTAAAAATATTAAGAGTTATTAATAAAGGGGGATTTAGAATGAGAATAGCTGTAATTTCAGATGTGCACGGTAATATCTTTGCTTTAGAGAGTGTCTTAGAGGATATCAAAGGAAGGAATGTAGATGAGATAGTCTGTACTGGTGATTTAGTAGGTTATGGACCTTTTCCCAATGAGGTAATTGCTAGGATTAAAGAGGAAGGAATTAAGACTATTCAAGGTAATTATGATGATGCTATTGGGAATAAGAGGATTGCCTGTGGCTGTGATTATAAGACAGAGCGTGCTCAAAAGATAGGGATGTCTTCTATCAATTATACTGCTATGGAGACTAGTGAAGAGAATAAAGATTTTTTAGCTAATCTACCTTTTAGCTTGACTCTAGAGCTAGAGGATCAGACTGCTTTGTTTGTCCATGGTAGTCCAAGAAAGATTAATGAGTACTTATATGAAGATAGTCAAGAGGTTAAAGAGGTAGCTCAAGAGTTAACAGAGGATATTTTGGTCTGTGGACATACCCACTTACCTTACCACAAAATAATCAATGATAAGCATATGATGAATGTAGGTAGTATTGGTAAGCCTAAGCATGGTAATCCTAATGCTATTTATACGATTATTGAGGTTGTTGATAGCAAGGTAAAGACAGAGTTTATTGAGGTTATCTACCCAGTAGATAAGCTAACTGCTGCTCTTAAAAAGACAGATTTAGCTGAAGAGTTAGTTGAAGTCTTTACAACAGGGATTAGCTAGATGATTGCAAATTGATACAATAGAATGATATTGTATCAATTTTAGGAATCTGGAATCAGTTATCAGGAACCTGCAAACTATACTGATTCCAGATTCCTGGTTCCCGACACGAAAGTGTCGCACTATACCCATTAATCGATGTTACACTAAAATTATTATTTTAAGATTAGTTTAAGGAGGAATATTTTATGAGTCAAGCAGAAGTGAAAGAAAAGAAAGAAGGATTGGGATTTTTTGAAAGATACTTAACACTTTGGGTGGCATTATGTATTGTAATCGGAATTGGAGTTGGACGCTTTTTACCGATTATTCCAGAGACTTTAAGCCAGTTTGAATATGCTCAGGTCTCTATTCCAGTAGCTATTTTAATTTGGTTTATGATCTATCCAATGATGGTGCAGATTGATTTTGGTAGTATCTTAGAAGCAGGGAGAAAACCTAAAGGTCTGGCATTAACCTTAGTTGTTAACTGGCTGATTAAGCCTTTTACTATGGCTTTTTTTGCTTGGTTATTCTTTAAGAATATTTTTGGAGCATTTATCAATCCAGAGTTAGCAGAGCAGTATATAGCTGGGGCGATTTTATTAGGAGCAGCCCCTTGTACAGCGATGGTCTTTGTCTGGAGTTACCTAACTGATGGAGATGCCAGTTATACTTTAGTACAGGTAGCAGTTAATGATCTAGTCTTGGTCTTTGCCTTTGCACCGATTGTTATCTTTTTGTTGGGAGTGACAGACTTTATAGTTCCTTATAATACTATACTGTTATCGGTAGTCTTATATATCTTAGTACCTTTAGTAGCAGGATATTTATCCCGTAATTATCTGATTAAGAATAAGGGAATTAACTGGTTTGAGAATGTCTATCTTGCCAAGCTAAGTAACTTTACAATTACTGGTCTATTATTGACATTGGTTATTTTATTCTCTTTCCAAGGTGATATTATCTTAAATAATCCATTAGATATTCTATTAATTGCAATACCATTGACAATTCAGACCTTCTTTATCTTTGTGATAGCTTATGGTGGGGCTAAGTTGCTTAAATTAGACCATTCAGTAGCTGCTCCAGCCAGTATGATTGGAGCTAGTAACTTCTTTGAGCTAGCAGTAGCGACAGCTATCTCACTATTTGGGCTCAAATCAGGAGCTGCTTTAGCAACGGTAGTTGGAGTTTTAGTAGAAGTACCTGTGATGCTGGTTTTAGTTGGGATTGCTAATAGAACTAGGAGTTGGTTTGAATAAGTATAAGGAGAGGCTAGCCTCTCCTTATACTTATTTTGGAGTAATATAATTTATTATTTAGAGTTTAGTATAGAGGTTATTGGTTAGTGGGGGCGTTGTTATATTTTGGAATTAGGTGGATAGGTGGTTTGGTGGGTGGTTTAAACCCAACTATCTACCCCCTAACTCCCCAACCACCAAAGAACAAAGTGTCGCAATATCATTTTATTATACCAACTCTTTTATTGGCATAAGTTATATCAATAAGGGGTAATGATTAAATAACCTTGGAGGTGAATTTAATGTTCAGTCTAGAAAAGGTTAAGTTCAAGAATATCTTAGAGATTGATAGCTTAGAATTTCCAAATAATAAGGTAACTACAATTATTGGTCCTAGTGGAGCAGGTAAGTCAACCTTACTTAAGTTGTTGAATAATATGGTCAGTGTAGATTCAGGAACTCTTTTATATAAGGGTCAAGATATTAATCAGCTCAATCCAGTTGAGTTGAGAAGAGAAGTGATTATGTTAGCTCAGAACCCTGTTATCTTCACAGGGACAATAAAGGATAATTTAGAGATAGCCTTTAGGTTAAGAGAAGAATCAGCGCCTAAAGAAGAGGAGTTGAAAGAGATATTAAAGGTTGTCCACCTGAACAAAGAATTAACTGATAATGCTGAGAGGCTATCAGGGGGAGAGAAACAGAGGTTATCTTTAGCCAGAGTGCTTATATTAAATCCGAAAGTAGTATTGTTAGATGAACCATCTTCAGCTTTAGACCAAGAGACGGAGAGGTTGGTAATTGAGACAGTAGTCAATTATGTGAAGAATAAAGATAAGACTTTAATTATGATTACCCATTCTAAGGATATTGCTTTAAAATATGGTGATAAGATTATTACTTTAGAAGAGGGGAGCGTTCTTAGAGAGGAGGAGAATTAAATGGAAGAGACCAGTATTATTCATTTACAGCTATGGCAGTTAGTGGCGGCTTACATCTTTGTAGTTATTCTATCAATATTCTTAAAGGTTAGAAAGATTGATAAGAATAAGGAATTATTATTGGCTACTACTAGAATGACTTTACAATTGGTGCTAGTAGGTTATTTATTGGGATATATCTTTGAACAAGATAATTACTTATTTACTGTGATTATCATTATGGTAATGGAGGTCTTTGCTATTTATAATATTTATCAGAGGGTGAATCCAGAGATTAATCTAAGGTTGAAGAAGATCATAGCCTTCTCGATGGCTATTGGTACCTTAACAAGTATATTATACTTTATCTTAGTGGTAATTGGTTTAAATCCTTGGTATGACCCTAGGTACTTTATCCCTTTAGCAGGAATGCTCATCGGCAATTCAATGACAGGAATATCCTTGGGGGTAGAGCGATTGATTTCAGGAATTAAGGAGAATCAAGCTAAGGTTGAAACAGCATTGATGTTGGGTGCAACACCTAAAAGAGCTACTCAACAGGTGGTTAATAATGCCTTTAATTCAGCTATTTTGCCGACAATCAATTCGATGATGGGGATGGGAATTATCTTCTTACCAGGGATGATGACGGGGCAGATTCTCTCTGGAGTCGCACCATTGACTGCTATTGAGTATCAGATAGCTATTATGTTGGGGATATTAGGCAGTGTAGCTTTAACAGTAATTATCTTTATCTATTTAGGTTATAAGACCTTCTTTAATGAGAGAGCGCAACTTATAATTGATAATTAGTAAACCCTTAATATAGATAAACAACTTTAGAATGAAACAATAGAAAGATAATGTAACACTTTTGTGTCAGGAATCGGGAATCTGGAATCAGTCTGTTTTACTGATAACTGGTCCCTGACTCCTGATTCCTAAAGGTGTCACAATATCCCC